>Ga0209489_100999_pt1 | contig 57128 bp, 28 predicted proteins | sample SiratrowhiteBW_FD_187527 | JGI IMG/M metagenome (GOLD analysis project Ga0209489, IMG submission 187527) | Root nodule microbial communities of legume samples collected from California, USA - Siratro white BW (SPAdes) (version 2) | ecosystem: Host-associated > Plants > Roots > Nodule | place... | reverse complement strand
TAAGTACAAATATACAAACACATTATAATAAATACTAATACTAATACCAATAATAATAATAATACACCGATTTCCATGGGATGGGTGGGGAACCAAAAAACCTTGTTGTATAGAAAAAAAAAAGTATAAATCATAATGAAAAAAAAAAAAACTAAAACACACTTTACATGAAGAAACCACAATTCATTGTGTTTTATTCCAAATAAGAAGATTTACAAAAGCCCTAAATCAAATTTGAATTCCACACGTAAAACATAAATAAATAGTGAAATTCATACAATACATACTGAATTCTATAACGAGAGAACCCTAGCTTGATTTCATGAACAAGAACAAAGAAATTAAAATAGGACTTCCGATAATTAACTATAAAATGTATTTAAATGTTACTCTGTTGAAGGAAATACTAGTTAGTTAATTTATATGGCCTTATTTTTAATTTATTTTAGTTCAGATGAATTTAATGCATATTTGAATTAAAGCTAGCATACTTTAGTTTGAGTTAAAATTAAGTTTGTAAAAGGAATTCAATTTATGTCATCAAACTTAATGAAGTTCTTTTAATCGAAAACCAAACATAACCTTAGATGATAGAAGCTAATAGAGGCAAACATAGATACCAAAATATATGATTTTTAGATATAAAGTTAAAAAGATTAAATTTGTAAAACTATAAAGCTTAAAAGCGTAATTAATTTTATTTTCACAACAAATTAAAACATATCCGTAACTTTTCTGCCTTTTTTCATTAAGTTTTGAAATATGAGTCAGTAATTTTTTAACTTAAGAACGCTAAATATATTAGTAGAGAAATCATACAGTATATATCCCGATTCTTACATTTAAAAAAGAAGATTGTATAAAAAAAATTAGAATAAAAGCACGATTTTTTAAGTATAAGTATAATCCGATATAAATTTTTTAAAAATGACAGGATATTATGAAGACTCGAAAAAATACTATAAAAATTACTAAATTTAGTTGAATAAACTCGTGTAAAAACTGCTATTGAAAATGACTACTTTATCATGAATTATTTCTATCTGTTCTTATTTTCCCCCCTCTCTTATTTAGATACTAATCTATACGCAATAATGCATGTATTATTTGTATACAAAACATTATAACTGTACTATGTATCAATTGTATATAAATATTCATAACAATACATAAACAACATTTTCTTATAAAATTAGGCAAAAGTAATTTATTTTTATAGTTATACCATTTTCATTCTTATTTTGTAACAGTCCTGTCGTACAATGATAAACTATTGTTCGCACTGAAAAAGTTGTAACTTTAAAAGTCTAACACTCTCACTATTTTTCTCAAATTATCGGTATACTCACCATCGCATGCAATAAACATTAATTTAACCTACATATATATATATTGTAATAATATATTATAGTATGATTTTTTCGCTCAGTTTTCAAAGTGTTTCAATATAAGATTGTTTGTTACTAAATCATTAAATGTAAATAACAATAAAGGACATAGATATGATCAGACATATATAAGTATCATAAATTCATAAATTATTAAAATTGTTTTCTATTTTTTAATCAAAAAGGAATGTTTTGAAAAACAAAGTCCGATGCTTGATGGTTAAGAATGTTTTTCTTAATTAAAAATGGGTACATTGGAAGAAAGAATGTACCTTTAAAGAGTTCTTCAGCATTTGAAGCTGATATCTTTATTTGAACAGAGACATGATGAATCTGGGTTCCTGAAATACTAAGGTGTTCAAGATTTGAAAAAGAACCTAACTGTTATTAAGCGTTTTGAAGAACTGTGGTCCTAAAAAAATCTTAAATTGTATGGGGTACCACCAAAATAACAGTAACAGAACAAGGTGATAGCTACACTGAAAGGTCACATTTTGGAAGGATAGAACCTAACTATTATTAAGTGTAAATGAAGCAGTGACAAAAAATTACAAATCTGATAAGTTAAAGTTCTGAAGGTTAAAGATTCAATATAAAATAGGAAGAAAGTGCAGAAGATAGAATAAAATAATTGTTGTGAGTTGTGTGAATTTGGAAGGGGATTTTGCACACCTCATGAGAGCAGAGGGCCCAGAGTTTGAACAGTGTGAGAGTGATGGGAGTGAGGTACAGCTCTGGCCAACCTCCTCCTCTCATGTTTCATGTCGGTGCTGTTTTTCCCCACATTCCTTAGCTTCTCTTTGCCTTCACTTTCTAAACTACGACCTTAGTTCCTCTCACTCACTCATTCATTATCAATACTTTCATTTCATTCATGTGATGCCATTATTCACTCTCTAAATACACTACATTCCTTTCTCACTTGCTTGGACTTTGCTGTTTATCATTTCCATTTTTTTAGTCCTAAAAAGGTCTCCTTCCTTTCTATGTTTTCTCTCTGCCCTTTAAGCCCCTCTGTGCTGCATTCATTGTTAATTTATTACCAAAGCAGAAAGCTTGCTTATTTATCTTATCATTTCCTTTCTGCGATTCAACTTTGACAATTTCACAGCCTTTGGAAAAAAGTTCGCCTTTTTGTTTCTCCCCTTTCCCCCAAAGGAATATACTTGTTCTCCCTCCAACTCTATACTCTTGAACTCTTCCTTTTCATGCTTAAAGTTCTGGGGAAGCAACCCTTTTAGTTGCCCTTGTGTTTTTGTTTCTGCTGGCAATGAGCCAAAGAAGCAAGAGTTGTGGAGGCATGAAGCTGCTGAAGCAGTGGATGTTTTTGTTTGTGGGGTTGGTGATGTTGAAATGGGTTGAAGGCTTGGAGGATACTAATGTGACAGACATAGATATGCAATATGTCAGTGGAAGAGGTTTCTACAGACCTTTGATGGTTGGGCTTACACTTATTAATGGTGCTGCTGCTAAAGGAGCTGGTATTCATTCCTTCTTTTCATAAACTTACTTTCTTTGGCATTAATCTGGCTTAGCAAATTGAGTTTGTTCAAGTCATTTGCTCTGATTTTGACGCCACTTTTGAGATTTACTAGATCAAATAAACGAGGTCATCAATGGTTGTTTTGTTCATGTGATGCCTTTTTTCAGAAGCATACAATTTTAGGCATTGGGTTGGGCCTACATGCTTCATGAACTTAACATTGAGAATGATGAAGAAACGTGTTCTTTAACTTACCGGTTTCGATTGAGATCTGGAGATATGAATATGATATCTAATCAAACTTTTCTAGATTGCATGGTTAATTGCTTGTTATCATATAGCGTATTTTTTTTTTTTTTTCTTTTGTGCAGTCTGCCTGGATGGATCTTTACCAGGTTACCACTTCCATCGGGGGTATGGTTCAGGATCAAACAGTTGGCTTATACAATTGGAGGTATATGAGACTCCTGAACTTTGAACTAGGTGCACCAAAGACTGAACACAATGGCTGTTCTTATGTTACTCACTACGATCGTCCTTTTCATTTTGTTTTTGCTGACAAAATTTGTGGTAAAAGATGTCATGCACTAATTGATTAGAATTGCTATGCTAATGCAATCTTAAATTGACTCTTGAGCACTACTTAATTCATTTTAAAGTTGCATATAATCTTCTTCCCTTCTTTATTCACCACTATATGTTGGTAAAGTTGGAACATGGCTTGCTCTGTTAGAAAATATACAATGTATTTAGATGTCAAGATCCTCAGTGGTGTTTGGTTTATGACATGCAACTTAATTTTTTTTATCATTTCTATACCTTTTGGTGACAGGGAGGAGGCTGGTGTGGAACTATCAAAAATTGTCTTTACAGTAAGAAAACACGCCATGGTTCTTCATTCTTTATGGAAAAACAAATACCATTTATTGGGATATTGAGCAACAAAGCTGAGGAAAATCCAGGTCACAATTCTCAGACTCAAGCGTTGCTATTTCTTTTTTCCATTTAGCACACACACACATAACATGCATGCTTATTACTCTTCATTTCTAAGTAGAAATTAGCTTCATCTTTCTTTTGATGATTATATTTTCAGATTTTTTCAACTGGAATAGAATAAAAGTCCGATATTGTGATGGGGCATCGTTTAGTGGGGACAGTCAAAATGCGGTAAGAGTGCCAGCTCTTTTTCAACATTAAGTTCCTCCTGACGTTATACACTCTGCTATGTAGGTTAACAAAATTTGCATGCTGCTCATTTTAATTGAAAAGAAAAAATATAGCTGTCAATGAGCTAAGACTGTACTTTGATTCACTATTCTCTTATCATATTTGTTTTACTAATCATCCCCTATGACATTGTTTTGCACTGTCTTCTAATATATTTATTCAAGTTATTCCTTTATTTCAATTTTCAATTCTTGTAGTTGTGACAATCAAGACTACTACTTCATTCAAGTGTTTATCTGAGTCTTATCTCTGTTTATTTGGGTTGATGGTGAATGTGGTTGAATTAATACTGAATTCATAGGGAGCAGGATTGTATTTCAGAGGGCAACGCATTTGGCAAGCTGCTATGGAAGATCTAACGTCAAAAGGAATGCGCTATGCCAAACAGGTTTCCCTCTGGCCTCTGATAATTTCAGGAAAAGAAAGTTGCTGCCTGATTTCCTTTTGATATTATCTATGTTTTTTTTCTTTTTCAGGCTCTTCTATCTGGATGTTCTGCAGGAGGTTTAGCTACTATTATACATTGTGATGAATTTCGGGAATTGTTTCCTAGAACCACAAGAGTAAAATGCTTGAGTGATGCTGGATTGTTCCTTGATTCGTAAACATCATCCCATGAACTTTCAATTCTAATATATTATTTATTGGATCTGGTCATAAATCTCAGTTCTGATTAGTCCGTGTACTTTAAGAGACGAATAAAAATCTTGAGTTGTATTGTTGCAGTGTTGATGTATCTGGCCATCGCAGCTTAAGGAATTTGTTTGGAAGTGTGGTCACCTTACAGGTCTTTTCTCATTTGAATGTTTAATGTTGTTGTATTTTGTTTCTATTCCATTTTAGATGATATAGTAAAATATGATGAATCAAATAACTTCATAGCAGAAAACAAAATGTAATGAACTAGACCTAAATAATCGTTTGCCTCAAGCCTGAACCACGAATAATCACAAACTAGAGACTGTCTCAAACCACTATGTTGGAGAACATTTTATATTGTCTTATTACACCAGAGCAACGATGACAACAAGGTTTGGTCAGTCTGAAATATGAGTTTCTTCATTGCTAAATAAGTACAATCAACAATAATATCATGACTCTAAGAAGATTCATACTCACTGGCCAATCTGAAACTTCAACACTGATCCTCCAGTAAGAGGAAGGAAAATAATAATGATGTAATAATGCCTTATAATTGATAATCACCTTATTGTGGAAATTTATTTCAATTTCCTGGTAAGATGCTTTCAGTAACATCTGATTACTTGATTATTAGCAATGCATGCATGTACACAACAACAAAAGTTAATTGATGCATCTTTATGACAGGGAGTGCGAAATAGCCTTCCAAGAAGTTGTACCAGTCGCCTCAATCCAATTTTGGTAACTGCTATTACTGTCATTCAAGATTGTAAAATTACACAACTAGTCTAATTAAATTCTGATTTTGTTACTTGAGATGAGATATATTTTATTAAAATGGGGCATAATATGGAGACGGAATACTAGTATTGTTATCATCATTGTTCTTTTCAATACAGAGGCATCTCATAATTTTTTTTTTACTTTTTTCTGTATTTTGTTGTCAGTGCTATTTTCCTCAGCACTTAATTGCCAGTGTTAGGACGCCACTGTTTCTTCTCAATGCAGCTTATGATACTTGGCAGGTAAGTTCCTTTCACCATATGAAACTTTTCCCATGACAAAAATTCGTGTTGATATTGGGAGCAAGATCTCATAAGCTAGTTTCTTATCACTTGTGGAGTATGGTTTGTGAATGACTTTAGTGCATGGACTTTCATGTTTTATGTTTTTGACCCTTCTTGTTATGTGTCATGAACATGCATCAGAAAGGCTTAATAGATTATTATTTCCACTTTTTTCAGATTCAAGCCAGTCTTGCTCCACCTTCTGCTGACTACCGATGGAACTGGTATGAATGCAGAAAAGATTATGCACGTTGCAGTGCTCCACAGATACAGTATCTTCAAGGTAATTAGAAGTTTCAAGAAGAGTTGTTTTTAGTTTTTATTTTAAATTTTCTGCCTTGGAGTAGGATTTCCGTGACATCAATTTTTCTCAGTGTGGTTACTAATTGGTGTGAACATCATGAACTTTGAATTAAGCAGGTTTTCGAAATCAGATGCTTAGATCTACAAGAGCCTTCTCACGGTCATATAAAAATGGGTTATTCATAAATTCATGTTTCGCTCATTGCCAATCAGAAAGACAAGATACGTGGTTTGCTCGTGATTCTCCTCGTATTGGAAATAGAGTACGTTTTTCCTAACTAACTCTTTCTAAATAACCATGATGTTGCTTTTAACCTTTGAAATTTGTTTCAATTGTTCATATCCATCTCATGAAGTGACAAAACTCGTTGTTCAAAGGTTTTTATTTAATATTCAATTTCATTATATTTTGCTTCATCTAATGTTTGTCTATAAATTACAAGCAGGGAATCGCAGAGTCTGTTGGGAACTGGTTTTTTGACCGACTTAGTGTCCAAGCTATTGGTTGTCCTTACCCTTGTGACAAAACCTGCCATAATTTGGTATTTAAGTGATCGCTGCTCAAATATCATTCTTTCAATAGTTTTCTGCTGCTCCTACATTGCACAACAAGCCACTGGGATCTCAAAACAAAAGACTTTGCTAGAATCATTCATGTTGCCATAAATTATAATATTCATTCTTGTAAAACATTAAGCTTATTCAGTTTTCATCTAATTATTTTTTTTCACGTAGATTCAGGTTCCTCTCTCTGGAACTTTCTGTTGGGATATGGGGTTTTGAAAATTTATAAGATATATTATATGGAGAAGTTTGTGATTTATTTTATTCATGTAGTGTATGTACAAAGTAAGATGTAATAGAATGTCAAATATTAATAATATCTCAATCTTAATTTTCTAAATCCGAATAATAAACGTTTTATCTTTATGTAAAAGATATTTCTGAAAACTGAGACTTTTTAAAAACTAATTTAAATAGAAAAAATATTAAGTAAATATTCTTAACATTGCTCTTTACAACTATATTTATCTGAATTTCAAATTTCAACATGATCACATTTTCATTAATTTCGCATCCTTCATTATATTTATTTTTTTTATCAACCTCATTTGTTTATTGTGGATTTTCAATTAATTTGACTGTGCAGGTTTTCACATACATGTTGGGATGTGGGTTTTTTTTTTTTTTTTTTTTTTTTTTTTTTTTCATTTATATAATAAATGGTTCCTTAACTATTATTAATGAATGAGTTCGTTTGCATCTAATATTTTAAATAAGCACTTATCTCAAGGGTAAGTATTTTTTTAATTTTAATAAGCAAATTTCATCTATTTTTTAAATAAGTTATTATTTTAAAAATATTTTTTTTAAGTTCAAATAAATTGATCCAATATCTTCCATTGGTTAACAGGCATAATTGGACATATGAACTGGGCCTTGTGGATCGCCTGTTTAACAATCTCACTTTAACTTCGTATTGCACCTCCATACTTTTCATATGCACCCCATAAATATGAAAATTTCCATTTTAGTTAAGGTATTTTTTTTTCTAAATTTTACAATCTAGAAAACTTCCGAAATTTCTGTGAATAGAGATCGACATAAAAATATGAAATAATAATAATAATTAAAAAAATTAGATTATTACTTTCTTTATTAAATTTATTTTATAAGTATTTAAACGTTTGAAAATAGAGTTAATTAAACAGAAAAATATTTTCATCTCTACTCAATCAATGAGATTAAACGTGACCAAACTTCTACTCCAACAAAAAATTCAGAAGCGAGTGGTTCCATCAAATCTGTTTGTACAGTCATGTAAATGATAAAAATGTCAATTTTTTCAGTGATTCAAAAGAAAGACGTAACTGCTCTTATTTTATTGTACTGTAGGTGTACGAAGATATAGAAAACGTGTACACCATAGTGGTACTGCTTTTTCTTTTGAAAGGGACATACCAAAAGGAAAGTGTCTATTCTCCTATGATCAAAATGCAAATGGAATTGCTAATTATCTTCTAAGGTAAACCACAAATGGTTATTTAGCGAAAAAACAAATGGCTAGGATAAGAATAAGAACACGACAACTAAATCATGGTAATAAACCACAACAGTTGTAAGGAAAATGAAGTGCACAATTGTACCATCACTAACTAAGGAATTACTTTTAGATGTGTAGATCACTTTTTAAATTATAGTATATAAAAAGATCACTTAGTTGAAACCACTCTCCACCAATGAAATGTTGACAATAACTCCACCAATTTCCATAAAATCATTCCATGTTTCCAAAAGTAATTCTTTCATATTGATAAGTTCATTTGACAAAACTTGTGACGAGACAAGCTAACATGGGTTCAATCAAAAGTTTAATTTCCCACAAGAAACATAGCATAGAAGTGAGAAGAGCAAAGAAATGGTTGTATTTTCTCAATTAAAGGTGGTATGAGTAAGCTTCTTTTAACAAAGATTAGCACTAACAAATATGTAACATGGTGATAAACAAAATTTATTGGCATATGGTTGTAACATAAAGTGCACAAAGTGTGAGAAAGATGGTTGAGCAAGGGAACTTTATTGGGTTTGATAAAGTCCCAAGGTTGGAAACCAGTTTGGTATGGAAAGAAGGCCATGTTGGTGATTAAGGGGAACAATTAGATTAAATGTTAAGTAGGTTGGTGTTTAGGGCCAACACAAAGGTGCAACTATTGGGGCTCAATGCACGAGGCCCACCTCTTATTCCCACAGTGTGTCTTCTTGTGTTGTATGTGACTTTTGAAAGTAAAGAGAAGAAAGGTAGAGATGAAATCTACATGCTTAAGCCACACACAAAGTGCAATGTGACAAAAAAATGATGAAATAAACAATACTATATAGAGCATTAAAGAAAAGAGGGAGATGTCCAACTAAAGCAACATTGGGGGAACAACCGTTTCTTTTACCCTTGTTTTTAACAAACCGAATCTTAAATCTCACTATCTCTCTTTCTTTGAGGAATAATTCTGCTCCCTCTATCTATCTTTGGCTTCTACCTCCTATCCCCTTCTTGCTACTTCATATGCAATTATGGTGGTGGCAGTAGAAAAGTACTCCAAATTCATGCTATAGAAATACGCAACAGGAAGCAGCAACAAAGTTAGGCAGAAGTTTACATACACACATTCTCATCATGGTGGCATCTTCCATAGGGGTAATGGAAAAAGGACCAAAAGGGGAAAGTGAAAAATGAAAGAAGAAAGTTTTATTCCCTCTAGCTCTAGCTATAGCTAGCCACTGTTTAATCTGCATGCTAACTAGCAAAAGGGTTATTCAGAATTGCTGATATAGCTAGCAATATGGAATCAAATTGGAAGAAAAGTTAGAGAGAAATATTAGGCTTTGTTTGTGTTGTTATATAATGAAGAAGTGACTTTCCCTCAAAGACATATTTATATGTGGTTACATTACCCTTATATGGAAAAACATGAAATGAAATAAGCAAACACTTTTTCGTTAGTATGAAATTACGTGTGTAAATAATCCTTGTGGTTAGGTTTAAAGAAGAAGGGAAAAAATTGAAGTGAGTTTGCACATGGGTAGGCACATGGATGTTGAGAAATGAGTATTTGATTGCATGTTTCTTAAAGTTGGGCTGATGTCCTGGCTTTTGAGATAAGAATTGCTTAGTTGAATTAAGAAAAAGTTGTGGAAAGAATCCAACGTATCAAAACTTGGTGAAATGAGATGGAAGACTATTTCTTGCTTCCAAGCTTCAAATTTTGTGTCCCCTTTAACTTCCTCAAACTTTCTTTTCCTCTTTCCCTAATCATCGCTGCCTCATACCTTTTTCTGCTTAAACAATCACCCTTGCTAACCACTGCAACACTCTTACACCTAATATATCTATTGCATTTATTTTGGTTTAAATATCATTTTTCTAAACATCTCATTCATGTGCGTAATTCTGTCTCTTTTTAGTTAATCTCCATCTTATCATATGTGAATACTCTCAGAAAGTATAAATTGTTTAAATTTTTACCTTTTTGATCAACTTGATGAACAAAATCTTGAATTCTGGGTACATCATTTTTATCTTTCAAACCTACGTGTTTAACTGTTTGAGAATGCTTCAGTTCAGGATTCTTGAGCCGACATAACAACAATAATTGATCAATAACATTCTTCCTTTCAATATAATTATTATTCTGCATTTTCCTCAACCGTTTTCATTTGATAATGTCAAAAAGATATTTATTGCTTATTTTTTCCAATTCCAAATATTTCTTTTACATTAAAACTCTGCTTGTTAAAGAGAAAATAATAATAAAAAAGAAAAATAAATATTATTTAGTTAAAAAATTGAAAACAAGAAAAATATATGTTATTATAATATTTATTTATTTATTATTATCATTATTTTATTATCATTATCACTTTATTTCATATGTTGTGTAGGGTAGTGTTTATTAAAAAAATTAATTGATTATTAAATAATTTTTAAATATTTTGACACTTTTTTCATTTTATTTTTTGTAATTATTGTGAATTTAAATAAATAATGATTAAGTTTTTTAATAAGTATATCTAGGATACATCTTTATGAATATATGAAAGATATCAAAAATTGTTCTCCAATATAATTTATTTGTATCATGGTTACTAAACAATACCTGTTACGATAATTTTAATGTTAGTCTTCCATCACAATGAGATGGGTATTTATATTTTTGTATTTATTTTTTGCATTTTATTAATTATACATTGGATTAAAAACAAGATCAAATTATGATATAAATAGAGGTAAATTTTATTCCAAATCAATTTTATTATATTTAAATTTGTTTTCTGATATAATATTAAAATATGTTCTAATAAGAAGTGTTGTATTTATTATATCACTTGTTGTTGGATTGGTGTAAGAGAATTGTAATTATACATGAAATAAATATTAAATCAATGTATAGTATATAAATGAAAATAGATTTTTCATTATTTATATATTAATAATATTTGAATCCAAAATTAGATTATACATTATATTAAAAAAATATCTTATTTTAATAAAAATATTTATTCTTCTTTTAAAAGTTAAAACTTTAGTCTTAAATAATATAAACCTACGTTAAAATATTCAAACATAAATTATAAATATGTATAAGCTTAAATCATTTAAAACTTTAATTCAAACATAAAATAAAAAAGTATTTAAACATTATATTTATTTTATAGCAAAGTTATTATATTATTTATATAATAATATAATATGTATACATATGATATAATATAAATATATCATATGTAGTGTGAGACACGTTGGGTACTATGTATCCATTAAGTTTTGCATGTAATACTCATCCCATCCCCACATAAGTAGATACTTACCTTATGTTATAAATACTTTTGCAGGTGTTCATAAGATTCTGTATACTTTTTCATCATTAATCTCCCACCTAATTAGTTTATGGTCAACAATGAAATAATCTAGATTACCGTGAATATTTTTTAGGATAATATTAAAAATTAACTATTGTTTTAAAAGAATTAAATCACAATCAGCTTGAAAAGTTATCAAAAATTGTGAACCCAATGTATATGCCCTTTTTAATTAATCTCCACTTTATCATATATAACTAACTTGAGAAAGTATACATTTTCTTTCACTTTTTTATCAACTCAATAAACAAATCCTTGAGTTTTGGGTACACCACTTTTACCTTCCAAAACTACGTGTCAATGTTTCAGAAAGTTTTCAATTTAGGATTTTTAAGGCGACATATTAACAACAATTGATCGATAACATTCTTCCTTTCAAAACAAAAATTACTTTGCTATGTTCCTATACTATTTTAATTTTATAATGTCAAAAATATATTTTTTACTTATTTTTTCAATTCCAATATTTTCTTTTACAATTAAAGCTCTGTTTGTCAAATAGGAAAAAATAGTAAAAAAAGAAAAGAAAAAAACGAGAAATGTAATACAAATAAATATTATTTAGTAAAAAATAAAAATAATAAAAAAAATATTTGTATTATAAAAGTATTTATTTGATTTTTATTATTATTTTACTATAAAAAGTAATTTTTTTAAAAAAATTACACACCCTTTAATTGGTATTATTACTCTCTTTGCATATTTTTGAGCAGCGGTGGATCTCGATCAATTTTCGAATCCAAATAATATGATCAGATTAAACATAATTTTAAGATCTAAATTTTATGCAAATATTTTAAGACAGTAAGACTAACCTGATCTTTCGTTACGAAACAATTAATGTAACTTACAATTTATAACAAATTTTTTTCTAAACAGATATTTTCCTAAAATTAAATTCATAATATTGACTCTAATACTATTGCTAATTGTGATAATGTGTTTGATTTTTCTAATTTGTATTTATAAATAACACGAGCAAGCTATAAGGTACATGAGTACTGTACATCTATATCTACTTTCAATGAAAAGTGTATGCAAGAATATATTTACACAATTTGTTATAGTTATCTTTACATGGCAGTACATAGTATTTGTTTAACTATAGCAAAAACTTTATATTATTGGTGAGACAAAACAATATTTGATTCTTTTATCCATTGGTATATTAATGGTCAAATATTATTTATGTACAGCATTTCTATCCAAAATTTGATCATATATTGTGTTAAAAAATATATTTCTTATTTTATTAGAATAGTTTTTAAAAACTTGTAATTTCACTCTTAAATAATCCAAAACAACATTAAAAATATTCAAATATAGCATAAAAAGCATTCAAAAAAAAAATATATAATCAAGCAACGTTGTAATCATTCCTTATATTAAAAATATATAATATAGTGATTTACATTATTATTATTATTATCATTATATATATATATAACCCTTAAATAATCTAATATGTAATTTTAAGTTAAACATATCATTAAAAGTAATGAAACATAATATTAAAAGAATATCTTAAATTATACTCACTCCATATTAGAGATAAAGACGTACTTATCTATTGCGGATATTTTTATAAGTGCTCAAATTAGGGTATACTTTATCATTCCTAATACTCATTCGACCAAATTAGTATGTGATAAAAATGACATAATTTAGATTATTGTGAATATTCTTTTAGGATAATATTACAATAAATCTTAATTGTTGTATTAAAAGAAATAAATGGCAATCAAATTAAAAAAAATCAAAAATTTAAATAACACGTCCAGTGGAATAGAGTGAATAGGGTCTTAATAACTACAAATTAATTTTTATAGATATAATATCACTAAAAACATAACATGGAGGGTGAATTGGTTTAGAAAATAATCTTTAGATATTTTAAGATTTCTTTAAATTATTGTTAAGTAAGATAATTAAGTGCAACAATCAATGATTACCAACAACAATAAAGAATTTAAAACAATATAAAAAAAAAGACACAAAGAATTCAAAACAACAAGAAGAATATAAAAAGAAAAAAACATTAAACTTTATACTGGTTCCATTATTTCCTAATATAATCTGCATCTAATTAATCCAAATAACCTTAACTTATTTTTCCATTAACAAATTTGAATTTTAATTATCCAATTACAAAAAAACTTATGTAATTAGGAAAAAAAATACAAGTCACTAATTGAAACACTCTCTAATAATACTTACAAAAAAGTAATAAAAATAGTTAATTATATGCAATAAATACACAAAATACTATTGCAAAGTTAACCATACAGATTCCAAAGGAAATAGATCATATCACTTGAAATATGTCAGTTTTACAATGAAAAACCTATAAATGATTACCATTTGGATAGATCTTCATTTTTAATAAAATTTTATGGTTACTGATTGATATAATAGATTATAATTAAACATAATCAATTATAATGAAAAAGCATGTTGAATTAAGATAATAATTATTCACTATGCATAATCAATTGTCTGTAACAAACATTCTATATTTAACTCACATAATTAATTATTCACTGTATTTACAGTTGATTATCTAGAAAACTTGATAAAATTTAAATTTGGTCTACCTTAATATATCAATTATAAACTTAACATAATTATTTATTATGCTAAAAAAATAGAAAATCAATTTTTGAATACAAATTTGCTAAAAATTATATTAAATATTAATTTATATTTTAAATTTTGATCATGTAACGAAGAAAAACAAACATTAAAAAGAGGTACATACATCAACAAAATCACCATTAAATTAATATGTGTGTTTTATCATGCTTTGCTAATAAAATTAAATAAAAGTGTGATATTTATTACTGTTACTATAACTATTATATTTTTTAATAATTTCTTTAACAACTTTTATCCTTAATGAAATGGTTAACAAAACCAATATTAGTTGCTAGTAGTTTTATTAATTCGATCTACTATAACAACTGTTTGAGAATGGAATCCCATTCTTTTAATAAAAAATGGATCTCACTATTGATTGCAAAACTAAAACCGTAAAACAACCCACAGAATTACAGTAAATTGATGACAATTAAGTATGAATTGATTGATTAGGTAAAACATCCCTGTTAGTTGATTCTGTGTGTTGGGTAATGGAAAAACAGTGGATATAAATACTTTTTTTATTGCTTACATTTATATATTAAAAAAAAATATAAAAACAGTAAATGATTATTTAATTTTAGTGCCTATGCTGGTCCCCTCGTATTGAATAAAGACTATGTTAGTGGGACGAGTCATCTTAAGACGGCCACGTAGGCATAATTTGTCGGATCAATTAAGGTTTGTTGATAGACCCATAAATGGCTCCGTGGGGCTTGTTTGGTAGAACCATATTTAGATTGCCACGTCTTTAAAGAGGTCTAATAATAATTACTAATTTATTTTTCGATTAAACGTGATTATGATGGCATTGCAAAGCTTGATTAAGGGCTTGCATGGTCCATTTAGTTTTATTTTTGTTAATATGTGTCTTGAAAAGGAAAAAAGGTGAAAGGGTGGGTTATTTACCAATAGGAATAATTATAATTAAAGGCAGAAAACGAAGAAACATGTAACAGAGAGAATGAAGTGTGTCTCGTCTGCAAATTCCAAAGAGGAGACTGTGACTTTAAATCATGTTTCTTTGTCTCACCATTTCTTTATTTCTCTTTATTCCATCTTTGATCTGCATAGCCCCACCCCCACACGTTCCCTCTATTCAATAATAAACCATTCCACACCTTTAATCTATTTCCATTATTATTAATAATAAATAATGATAATACATGTTGTATTTAACTTCGTTTTTTCTTCTCTCTATGTTTAAGATTTCTTTCTCAAACACTTGACATCAAAACATTGACATTTATATAGAGATTGAAAATTGATTCTAAAGACGTTTCTTTGTTTTTCTTGATTCTTGAGTGAGAGGTTGATTTCAATGCGTTTAATACTGATACACTATTTAAAAGTTAAAACTAAAGATTATTTGAATACATTTTACTTCCTTTAATCTACCGAAGAATTCTATGAAAACAACCTTTTTCATTCTATAATTTAAAGATATTCAAATTCATTCACCATTATTGACTTGTCGAGCTAATCAATACAGAAACATTATTATAACTCCAAAAATAGCCGAATACAATGGTCATTTATTCCAGCGTTCGGCAAGAAAATACGCATGCAAAACGAGCTAAATATTCAGCTTAATTTTTTTGAATAACATTCATGATTATCTTCACCAAATTTGCACCCGTGTTATAGTTTTATACCATTTTTTAATATGTTTTTGGTTTGACCAATATTTATTTATAAAAATGAAGAAGTTTAGGAAATGAGTTCCCTTTGGTTCAATTGGAATTGCATTCCACGCAGTCAACAAAAAAAAAAGATTTTTTTTTTATTTTTAAACATTTTTCATTATTATTTTAATATGAAGATAATTTAAGGCATGAAATCTGTTCAGTAAAATTTTAACTGCAGAAGAATTTATTTCGATCGAATTGAATATGAAATGAAAGTAAGGATCGATATCCAGCATTGACCACGAAAATACACATGATAAATGAGATCGAGATTTAGCTTATAATTCTTTGAACAAAATTTTTAATTTATTATTGTAATAAAACGATAATTTATGCAGTAAAATTTTAACGGCAGAAGATTACGTTCCAAAATTTTAAACCAGTCTAAATGTGCATTTAAAAAGTACACCATACGGTGCTTTAAATAGGTCAGAAACTCCAAAAATTTCTAATTATCAAATAATTTAAACTCTTGATAAACTGGCTACGTTTTATATATAATTAATAAATTACGTAAGTATAACATATTACGAGTCAACTTCATTTTAGCATGTAGTTGGTTCAAAGGTTGGTGCGTGCTTGTTTAGAGAATCGAAATTCAGTAAAAGTAGAACATGTTTGCAATCAAAAGACAAAAGAGACAAAAGGAAAAGTGCTAAGCAAAACTTCTTTTAATCTAAACACATATTTTGTTTCATGATTCCAAATAGATTAGTCATTTTGAAATCAAGTTTAACTAGAGAAAAAAACAAACAATATTGAAAGGCAAAAACAAGTCCTAGGTCGAATCTGATGCTCAAACTCAAGAACACAGTGCAAACTAACCTTTGAACAAGAATGACAACTCTTGTACTGGTGTCCAATGTTTGAAATGCATCAGTGTTTAGCCACAATTAATGCGTCCCAGTTTACTACATATGGCTGAACATCATAGTTACTCCAAGTTGCCTATCTGGGGTTGGTGATGGTGTGGATCAAGCTGTCAATTTAATTCTTTTCTACTTGTAATGCCTTGGGGAGTTCCTATGGGGTGCTTAATCCAAGACTCAATTCAATGGCCCTTCTACATTGTCTCCATCATTCTCTTCCAACACTTACCAACTCGCATCACTTTGCTTGAACTTTAGTTAAATTTAGCTCAACCGTTTCGGCAATGCCCCTTTTCCTATTAACAAACAAGGATACATCCAAAAGGGGCACAAAAACAGTGTAATAGATACTCCAACTCTTTCTATTCAAATGTCCTTTTGTGAGAAATTACTTCACACCATAATTGTTGAGCCTAGAAAGCCCTTCAAAGTGAATTGGTTTTTCAGATTTTCACCACATCAACGGTACAAATTTAAAAACTTTTCACTCAACCCCTTTGATTATAAAAAGAAAGATAAATCATAAAGCTCCCACTAAGCAAAGAAAACAATGTTCTAGGCCAATACTCTAGAGAATCCTAACTAAACATGAAAACCCACTAAATTCTCCGATGGATTATTATAATATATGTATATACATATACACACAAACACACATTAGTATATTAGTATTGAAAAGACAAGATATATTGATCCAGAAATTACTTTTCCATTGTTAGTTATTTTATTAATGATATGGTACATGGTGTGCATGACCATAGAGGCAAAGCATTCACCTTTTTTCCAATTTAATAATAGTAAACCTGATGTCCTCCCACAATGATGTGAAGACATCTTCCATGGAAGGCAGGGTTGATTAAAATAAAATAATAACCTTCCAAAGCTAAAAGAAACAGGAAGAGGGGTGGAATATGATTAAGAGCTGAATAAAATAAACAAGTTTTGTTGGTTCCAACCAACCAAAACTTCAAAATAAGTAATTAATTAAAGACCTTGTAACTTAGGCCTTGTGGACATGTCGCCCACCCTCAGGGCAAATCAAAACCAAAGAGAGTCTGCTCAATGTCTGACTTGGCTTTGCTTTTGCTTATCACTCTCTCTCTCTTTTCTTTTTGGTTTAAAGTAGCTTCTGTTGTGTGTGTGTATATATATAAGGACCCTAAGGTGGCGGCTTTTCTTTTCAGTCTTGATCAGTTTCATTCATTGGAAGATATGGGAACATTAGAACAAATCGATGTTCCTCATCATACCCAGTCATCATCATCTTCTTCTTCTTCCATTGATAGCAACAACCACCCTTCTAGGACTACTCCTCCACCACCCTCTTCCCCTTCATCAAGTGCCTGCAGAAACAGAACTGATTTGAGCACTGACCTCAGACTTGGTCTTAGCATATCTCCTTCACCTCAATCTCAACCACCTTTCAATTCAACACCAAGGTAAATATTTCTCCACACCAATGCTAAGCCTAAATAGCTTGGATTCTTTTTTGTTCCCTGATCCTATTGTTTGTGTGATTAATTGCATTAACATGATAATCTATTATCCACCTTTCAGGGAGGAAAGTTTCAACTGGCCACCAATTAAGTCCATATTGAGGAGCACCCTAGTGGGGAAACAAAGCCATCTGAGCCAAAGACCCTCTTTATTTGTCAAAGTCTACATGGAAGGCATCCCCATCGGAAGAAAATTGAATCTGATGGCACATTATAGCTATGATGGACTTGTGAAAACTCTTGGCCACATGTTTAGGACCACCATTCTGTGTAAGCATTTCAAACCTTCATGGAATAATTTCCCTTTGCTCCTTCTTTTGGACCATCATCATACTTAGAGATCAAATTTGTTTCTTCAGGTCCAAACTCTCAACCACTCAATTCTGGGAATTTTCACGTGCTGACTTATGAGGATCAAGAAGGGGACTGGATGATGGTTGGAGATGTGCCGTGGGAGTAAGTGATGCATACTTGTCTCAAATCAAAATTGAACTCTTCAATCTTACTATTAGCTCCATTTTTCAGTGTATTTTGTTTGACCCTTTTTTGTATTTGAACAGGATGTTCTTGAACAGTGTGAAGAGGCTGAAGATCACGAGAGCTGACAGATGCTAGTTAATTTAATAATGCACACAATCTCTCACAACACAACACAAAGCTCCTCCTCAATTTTCATTGTTCATAAATTTTTGTTGTAGATCTAGTCAATTAATCATAGGTGGGTGAAAATGAAACCCGTTGAGATATTTCAGCAAAAAGAATGGATCCCGTGATTGTCATATCTAATAGCTTTATACACCAAAAAATATAGATGTATAGCTCTTCTTACCTAATAGTCAATTCAGTGCATATATAACGGTGTTTCTTGGTCTCTGTTTGATAATAGAGTCGTCTGATTTTGGGTTGGACCTATTGCTTCTCCCTTTTATCTTCTTTTTACCTATAATGCATGATGTTTCTAGGTGTATTGCACCTTCAAGAATTTGAAGGTAGCTCAATTATTTTTGGTATATTGCACCTTCCTTGCATTACATTTAGCTTGAAGTTGAAATAGCTTGAAATGTGTCAAAGCTATAAAAAGCAGGTATGATTTTGCTAATTTCCCTAGATGGAGCTTTTTTGTGGTGTCTCTGCTTTGATGTGTTTGGCTTTGTTGGGTACAACGTAATGATGCTTATGGTGTCCACACCCCTCGTGTCAAGAACAGTGGTTTTGCTTTCATTGTCATGATTTGAGGAAGATTCTAAACATGAATTAAACAATCCTCGTTCAGACACCTGTCTGCCGGAGAAGTGTACTCATTTTGATTCTTCATCAAACATTCACCTACTGACAATGATATTTCATCTCCACAATCATTGATTTGAACTCCTTCACAAGCCCCAAACACATCCTCTTTAACAAACCAAATTACAGGCATCAACTTTGAACATCATAACCCAACCACACTTTCATCTTCATAGACATTATCAATGTAAGTCCTTTTGCAATGTTAATCAATTCAAGTTATACAATATTCATTACACCACTTAATTATAAGCATAAGAAAATAAAATTTGTATAAATTAAAATTAGTTTATATATATATAGGAAATTAAATTAACAAAGAAAGTCTTTATGTATTATCTTATAGAGCTTGTTGTAGTTTTTTAGGTATTTTAAAGATTCTCATTATTTTTTTTAACATTAAATTTTTCAGGAATTTACTTCACAATTTATTTCAATTTACTTTATTACTAGCTCTATTCCTTTGTAATAGTCTTTTATAATATCTTCACTCAAATAAAACAAAACAAAAATCACATCTACTTTTCTTTATTTTCTTCTTTTAATACAATTTAAGTGAGTTAGCTGGTATGCCCTTTCAGTTTTCTTATTTTAATCTACATTTATGTCATTATATTTTTTCTCCCCATTATCACATCTACTTTTTCTCTCTTCATATTCATTAAATTAAAGATATAATTGAAAAAAATGTTATCTTGAAATTCAAAAAATAAAAAATAAAAAACATTTAAAAAAACAGCAATAAAAATAACAGAGAATATTATTTAAGAATTTTTTTAAATCGATTTTAATAAAAATTATTGTCATTGTAAAAATGGGTAGAAACACACGTGCTCTGTATCTGTAGTTTTTAAATTTAAATAATACTGTTTAAAAAAACATGTCAGAATTATTTTAAGTAGAAAAATAGATAATTATATTTGAGAAGAATAGTTATGTAGTTATCGTATTTTTATTAAGAATATTTTTTATTTATTAAAAATAAAATTGTTTATTACAATAGAGGTGGTTAAAACTATATTTTTTTTTTATCAAAAGATAAACTAGTTAAATAAAAAAGACACTAAAGATGATTAAGAAAAGTGTATTCTATAATTATGTAGATTAATTACTTACTTTTTTTTATATAATCATGCTTATTAAGTTTGAATTTTCTTTTCATAAAAAAGATACTTTAATTATTAGATTGATTGTAGTAAAACTTAATCCGGTCATTCATCCAGTTGAAACACTAATTAATGATCATGGATTGACTCTGTATATTAAAAAAGTAAAAATATAATATATATGTTTAATATAATTTGATAATTTAAAAAAGTTATCATTATAAAATACTAATATATAAGATAACAAGTACAGTTTAATATATTAAGTAACTGTGTGTGAATGGAATAAGCAAATCATTAGTGTTGTCAACAGAAAAGCAAAAGGAATTATATATATATATATATATATATATATATATATATATATATATATATATATATATATATAAATATATATATATATATATATATATATATATATATTATGGAAATATAGATTAATTTCATTATATTACTCTTTCAAACTAATAAAATTACTACTCTAGAAAAAACTAATAATATCACTTTAGAAAGTGCTTTCTTCGTTTTCTGAAATGAAAAATAATTTTAAAACAATTATCGAAAGTGAAAATCTTGGGTGTGAAATATGAATTCACTACCCCAATGGCAAAATTAAGTTCTCATTATTTTTTTTATTAATGGATTGTTAATACCAGATTTAATTAAGTTTTTAAGCTTGTTATAAATTTAAATATTTTGAATTGAATTTAATTAAAAAGTTTTATTTTATTAAGTACTACAAATTCTTTACTTTTTAATTATGTTTTTTTTTTTCATTTGATTTCGTCATTCAAATATAGACAGTTAAATCGTCATTCCTTACATGTCCAAAGTTAATTACAATTTTAGCAAACATTATAATATATATTTAAGAATAAAAAAAATTAAAATTTAAAAATAGCATAAAAATTATATTGACTGTTATTCTTTGTGTTTGAAACCCTTTATGACTACTATATTTGAGAGAAATTAAAATATTAATATAGCAGAATATACATCCAAAGTAAATGCTTCACCCATAAATGACTAGAAAACTATTAATGAGCACTATAATTTTATTCTTTAAAAACATAACTTAACTTTGACCACTTTCTCAAATTAAATATATAATTCATGTCTTTTTACACAAAATGGACTTGCACTGCTATAACTTATACTAAATATTATATTATCAACAATTTTATATAAAATAAATTTTATTTATTTAACAATTAAATTATAATTTTGTATTACTAAAATTAAACAACAATAATAATATATGAAATGATCTATATTTTAAAACACGTATACTTATATTTTGTCAATTTTTGTATATATTACTTTGTTTTCTAATGAGTCCAAAGCCAATTCTTCCTATCAAATGGACCCATCAATGATTTCACTTAACTTTTTGCTATGAGCAGTCCTTTGAGATTGGATTGGTTCCTAACTAATCCTATTATAGTTCTACCCTACTCACTCTAATCTCATGGTATTATGAAAAAATTCAATCAAGTAGGTGTTGTGAGCATTGGACATACTCTATTCAGATATGGCAAAATAGTGAGTGTTTCTTCCTGCATATATGTGTTTTTTTCTTATAGTTCGAAAAATATAATATATCAGTCTAAAATTTATATTTTAGAATGAGAAGGTAAAGAAACTAAAAAAGGTAAAATAATATTTTTACTTTTCATATGGATGTGCAGAAAAAAATTTTGGTGGTGCTGGAAGAAACAATCCTAAATGGGAGGTCAATACTGGCCCCGGCCCAAACGGAACAAGTCCATTCCCCAAAATCTGATAACCAAAATTTGTAAAAACTGAAAAAAGAAAAATAAAAATTAGGCGCAGAAACTGCAGGGTGGTAAGTGTGGGAAGAAGATAATTTTCAAGTGTTTTGATTTTGGTTTGGCGCAGAGCAAGTTAGTTTGTGATCAAAACGGCGTCGTAATCATCCATTCGTTAATTTGTATTCGAAGAGAGCATGAAAACTCCGATCTCGGGTTTCTACCGAAACCCTGTTAAGTTCAGAATGTAAGTTGAAAAATTGAAAGTGTTTGGTTCTAATTGTGTTTGCAATGCGTAATGAATGATGAATGCACAGGCCAACTGCAGAGAACTTGGTTCCCATTCGATTGGATATCGAAATCGAAGGGCAGAGATACAAAGACGCATTCACTTGGAACCCTTCTGGTAATTTCGAACAAAACCTGTTCATCATGCTGTTTCTGTTTCTTCATTTGCGTTGATTGAATTCCGACATTATAGATCCCGACTCCGAGGTTGTCGTCTTCGCAAAAAGGACTGTTAAAGACTTGAAGCTCCCTCCGGCTTTTGTAACACAAATTGCTCAATCTATTCAAGTACACAAATCACCTTTTTTGTATCCTTTTCTTTACATTACGTTTAATTTCTCTTTCACAATATTTTAGACAAACTACTTGTTTTAGGCCCATTACATGGTTCCTATACATTCCTTTTAACTGGTCCTTACGATTTTGAACTGTAGGGACTAAAATGGATTAAGAAGTAAGGATTAAAACTTGTATGGTATGGATTAAGAAGTAAGGATTAAAACTTGTATGGTATGGATTAAGAAGTAAGGATTAAAACTTGTAGTTTTTATGTATGGAGACTAAGACGTAAAATTATACAAACATATGATCTGTTTGAAGAATTTTTTTTATAAACATTTCTATAAAAAAAAAAAAAAAAAGAAACATGAAATTTGTTTCTCCATAATTTAAAGATAATTTGCAGAAGTTATTTCCTAATAACCTTTTTAAAGATTGATTCTTAACTTGTACATAAAATAATTTTAGCTTATGGGAAAACTAATTTCATTCTATTTTTTTCTTCAAGAAATGCTTATAGAGAAGTTTCATCCAAATTAACTCATAGTGTCCAAATGAGTAGTTAAAGCTTTATTACTATTATTATTATTATTATTATTGTGCGTTTAGCCTAATTTATGTTATCTTGTGCTATCAGTCGCAGCTCCTGGAGTTTAGATCCTATGAAGGCCAGGATATGTATGCCGGGGAGAAGATTGTTCCGATCAAGGTCTCTCTTGGTTGCCATTTTGTGTTTCTCTTGTTTCATTCAGTGTTTTCTTTGGATTTTAACAAAATAACGTTATTTCTGTTTTGCAGCTCGATCTTCGTGTTAATCATACGCTTGTGAAGGACCAGTTTTTATGGGTAAGGTTGGAGCTCAGCATAGATGTTGTGGTGTAAGATTGCCGTGCTTGTTTGGGTTTATTTCGGTTTATGTTTCTAAAATTATTGAATTCTAGGACTTGAACAACTTTGAGAGTGATCCTGAAGAGTTTGCTAGAATCTTCTGCAAGGACATGGGCATTGAAGATCCTGAAGTTGGAGTAAGTATATCCAATTTTCATTAGTCATAAGTTAAAATAATTTGTTCCTGGGAGTGTAATAGAATGTTTTTAGATTGGCAAAATTATGTTTTAAGTAAGAAACAATTTGTTGTAATGTAGGAATTATATTCTTGTTTTTATCAGTGGAAATTTCTTTTTCTTGCTTTCTTTTCAACATGCACAAGCTCACAGACATTCTTGAAAAATTAAACACGCCAAACTGTAAAATGCTTCTTCTGCTTTGCAGCCAGCTATTGCCTTTGCTATCAGAGAGCAACTTTATGAGGTAAGTTTTTGGTTTATTGATGTATCATTTTCAGGAATTATATATGGTTCAGTTACCACAGTCCTTATGTTTCCATGTCTAGATTGCAATTCAAAGTGTGGTCTCAGCAAGAGAAAGCAGAATGAGCAAGAAGGGTCGTCGAGGGGCTGAATATACTCTGATAAGGTCTTTATCATACACTTGTGTCAAGTTTGCATGGCGTGATAAATGCAATTTTATTATAATTCTAAGTGAATATGTATTTCCTAGCTGATGTCTTTTTCTCGTCAATGATCCTTTGACAGTAAAGGAGGTGCTGTAGCAGTGGACTTGGTCAAGTTATTTGGTCCGAAATCTAGTGTAGTCCGGTAAGTCTTTGTCATAAATTGGAACCTATGATGCATGGATATGATAAGTGTATCGAATACTATGCATATCCAAATCAACAATAAACTTATTTTGAAAATAACAGGATACGATACATGACATATACCTATTGAAAAACGTATAATTTTTTTGAAAATATAATAATAAATATATACTTGCAATTGTGTAAATCCAAATTAAAATCACGTTTATTAAACATTGTCAAAATAAAAAAATTATAAATTATTGTCATCATAAAAATATTAGTGCTTTATAGATTAGACAATTCATTGATAAGTATCGGTAAAGTATCTAAGAGCATTGAATATAGATACGTGTCAGATACAGATGTGATATAGATTGAAGTATCAATGCATCATAGATTGGAACACTCTATTTTTGCTGAAATTTAATGATTTACTACTGAACATTTATATCATCGTTTAATGGTGTATGTTAGAACAACTGGTTGTAGAAGGGGTTGAATAGAGCCTAGATTCTTCTTGTTGATAATTAGGCTAGATCGTTTAGTGAACAAGTAGAACAAACAACATTGATTTTACACTAGTTCACCCAAACTCCAATACTACGTTCAATTCTCACCTAAGAGATTGCTTAAGAGGTTCCACTAATAATCAATTGAGTACACCAATCACTCCTTGTTATACCTTCATACCATCTTGCCTGAGGTTAAGAACTCCCAAAAGAAATGGACACTCTTAGACAGAGCACAATTCAAGTTCATTGGGTATACTGCATAATATGAAGACTTACAAAGGCTACCACTCACTTACAAAGAACACTATAAGATCGTTGTATGATTGTAGTTAAGTGTTTTTCATCTTCAACTTGAACTCTTTATATAGGCTTGGAAGATGACCTTTGCAACTTGGATTTAGTTAACACTTGATCTACAATGAGAATCTTCATCTTTCTTTGGCTTAGATGCTTGATACGAAAAGTTTTGATTTGAATCTTACAAAGCGCTTCTGCCTCTGTTTTGTTTATAGAAACAATTTGAACATGACATGCATATAGCACAATTAATCATACACGCTTAGATTTGTTTGTTTCCTTAAGTAGCTGATTATAAGACTGTTTGGTAATAAACCGTTTTCAAATATGGATATTCTAGATGCTAAGAATAAAGATATAGACACTAAATTTTATCTAGAAAACATTTGATTGTTACAGCTTGTTTATAAGGTAAATATAAGTTAAGAACTCATGGTTAATTAGATTGTCTATCGTGAGACTTGCTATACTCACTCATGGATGTATCCTTCAATCGTCACAAAACATATGTTAGAATGTTCAGATTATACATTTACATTCAAGCAGATAAGACACTTGGAAGGTTTGTTATCATTAAAACTCATATCTACTGGTACTAGACCATCTAGTGAGGCTTATATAGTTAGACCGTTGACTGTGTGGGGCTTATGTTGTTAGACCGTCTAGGGTCTCAACCGTGTGTATGTATGTAGTTAAAATAGTTATTGAAATGACAATGTGTGTTATTATAGCACAATGAAATTAAGTAAATTCATAAGCCTCAGAACTAGTCTCGGAAATCAGTGTCATAGTATGGCTATTGACATACTTGTTTGTGGCTTGTGCATTTATGAACAAGAGAAAGTTCAAATATCAGTAAAAGGAAAAAATATATTGGAAATGACGGTGGAATAGAAAAGAAACTAGATTGAAACTGGAGTTAAATTACAAGGAAATATTTTTTTCCCTTATATTATTTTAATTTGTTAATCTATTGTTGTTTGTTTTTTCTTTATTAAACAAATTTCTGACTGAGAGGAGGACTATTTGAAGCTTTTTAGATAAAATGGAATGTAGTTGTTAATTGTTCGTGTGTGTTTTAGTTTATCATAAAAATTTCCTTTTACACTTCAGTATCTGTTTATCTGTTTATAATGTATAAATCCTAAAGCCCAAACTGTAACATGGACAACTAAGCTTACCATTTATTGCCATGTAAGCATTTTGGTTAGTGTTTCGCAGAATGGTTCAATACTTCAATACCTGACTTTCTCCTAATCAGATGACACCACATCGATAACTCCTATTCCTTTAGGCTAGGGTTCTACCTTCACAAAGGGGTTTCTTTTTCTTCGGCAGAGCAGAGCAATGCCCAATTCTCAGCTTACAATCTAAATCTTTACCCTTGTATCCTACCTACAATTTGAAGCTTAAAGTCATTGCCCTCCAACTTAAACCACTTTGTAACTAATTCTATGATTTTAAACTTCGCGAGTCCTATCACATAATGCATACAAGGGTTCTTTGCGCCAGGAACTGATATATATCTCTATATTTATAGTCTTGCATATGAAATTCAATATGAGAAGTTGACAGGTTTGGGCATTTATGCTTGAATGCAAACAGGAAAAGAAAGGAGTGGGACGTATACGAACCTATTGTGGACCTACTATCCAATGAGGAAGTTGATGCACTTGAAGCAAAGGAAGAGAGAAATTTCAGGTGAATTGGCCCCGTGGTCAGCCACACCATATCAGAAGGGTATGGTAGTACTATGATAGCACATATCGGAGGGTTAGAGTTTGAAGTTTTTGTATCATATGCAAGCTGGAATTTAGTACCAGGAATCATTGATTCAGAATATTGTTATCATTTGATTTCTTTGGATGTAATCTTGTAGTTTCTTACTTATTCTCTGTATCCAAAGCGAAGGAAAAAAAAAATATTTGCAGAATGTTTTCTAGTTAACGTATCATCAACAATAATTAAACCATTTTGCATTAGGTGGGTTTCCTTGGAACCTAGAGGTACCTTAAAATTGCCAATGAGCTCTGATGCTGGATCTAACCCACTTGATCTGAAGAACATATTTGAAGTTAAAGGTTTCTCCTAGAAGAAATATTTCTTTATAATCTAGAAAATCTCTATCAAATGTACTATATATTATAAATTGAAAATTCAATTTGAGGAGTATGAGTCTCATTTTTTTAATTCTTCTCAGTTAGATATTTTCAATATCTTTCCTCTCCTCTCCTTTGGATTACATTTTATAATTCTGCACTTAGTTTTTTCTTTTTCTCAACCATCTCGAAACACCCTTATTTTATCTTCGTTTCTATGTTTCTTCTTAATTGGTTATCCTTTTCAATAAAACACATTTTAATTTCTAGGAAATACTTTATATATTTTCTAAAAACTATCTATAGTTAAAAATTACTTTATGGTACAATTTAAATTATTCATTTTAAATCTAAAATATGTTTTTTTTTTTTATATTTTAAAGATATTTATTACGAATTTTGATTATTTGCACCAAGAAGTCCAAATCCAAGGTCCTTCGAAACACATGGAATTAAATGAACTGTCATAACTTCCACAAAATGTCATCAGCAACAAATGACAACTCAAATGAAAGCAATAAGTGCAAGCACAAAAGCATGTATATGTCTCTTAGTATCTCTACTACTTTTCCTGTGTCTTTCTTTCAGAACTTTACCTTTCACTCTTTATTTTTTTCTAATTTAGAGCAATTATAATTATGTTAAGAAAATAATTTTTTTTCCAGAGTCAAATTGCGTTTCAAATATTCTACATTATTGGGTCTCTCTCTCAAGGGTGAATTCAGATTTAACAAATGGTACGGCAGCATGTTTGACACCTGAATTCCTTGCATGCATAGAAAACACCTATTCAGAATCTTCTCATATCTAAAGTACAATCTCTTTGTACAATTTTTAGATATTTTTGTCCTTCAAATATATTTTAACTCTCAAATCTCTGTCATAATTAAAAGTTTACAACCACTCTAATAAAAAATGACAATTGCCAAATTTGAAATAAAAAAAAAAAGGCTCGTGGCTTCACTCGAGAGAAGAAAAAAGTGTGGTGGTTTGGAAGTTTGTCTTCTCTTGGTCTGAAATTTCGTTGGGCAATTTAAGTTCACACAAAGTCCATGGAAATTCCAAATTGTTTATTTCCACCATTCACAGGTGAGAATAAGGAAGGATTAAAGAATGTTTCAGAGAAGATTTATTTTATTATTTTAAGAATTTATTTGAAGATTATGTAACATCTATTTTATTTAATTTTGGTAGCACGAATGAATGAGATGTTGTAGAGAATAAAATCCAAGTCTTTTCTTCGTAGAGGTAGATGGTGGAATGTCAGTCAACTTTTGTTAGGAATCAAATAATACACGAATCTGATTTGGATGATAATGACTTACCACCATAATCATGGTTAGCAAACTCTTCTTTTGATTCTTCTTGATCCCAAGGAAGAATTTATTTTCTACATAAATAAAAAATCATATAAATATTTTCAAATGCTAATCACTTTGATCTCAAAATCTTTTTATTTAAAATGGCGTGTATTATTAATTAATTTAGTTTGTTGTTATATCTTAATTGTGAAAATCAATTTAATCTTTTAATTTTTTTTTTATCTCTTTTCTCTCAACTGTCTCTCTGTTATTTTTTTACTTTTTAAAATGTATACTCTTAGTATCTTTTCTTCCCTGATCTTTCTCACTCATAACCTTTTTCTTAAACCTATAATTGTTTAGATGAGTAAGAGAACGACTGAATAATAATAATTGGATCTTTTGGATGAGGGAGGGTGAAAAGTAAAAGATATGAGGGAGATGGCAAAAAAAATGGGGATTTGAGTTTTGAAATGGAGTTGTGAGGAGAGAAGATATGATGAGAGAAATAAAAGATGTCTTAGAAAAAATTGAAGATAACTAAGAGAAAGAGAAAGTATATTTGTAACTCACTTTGCAATATTATTTAAGTTATAATAATATATGTAAATTTTATTTTTTAATTTTTAATAAATTTCTTTTTATTTCCGTATTCAATATATGCGTAAGTAAACAAAATATAAATAAATTTCACCTTTTTATATATCATTACTGGAGGTAATATATTATGAAACAATTTCCAAACAACCAACAATTTAAAATGAGAACATCTAGATAGAAGGATGAATGCATTATTTCCAAATAAAACTAACCCAAACAATATAAGTATGACGTTAGTTTTATTGATTTCTACTGAAGTTTTTAGCATTTTTGTAATTCAAAATCAACACCTATTTAGGTAAACTCATCTTACTTATTGAAAATAACAATATTATCCAACTCTTGAAATAAAAAAGAACTTTTACAAAATTTAGATAGAAATTATCCACTTATTATCCTAAACATATCAATTGCTAAAATATTAGTTAAGAAACAATTTATAATTTAACAAATATCATAACAATAATAAAATAAAGAAAATATTATAATGTTTGGCATTTGAGACTATCCAACATGCCACAATTTAAGACTATTATTTCTTAGAAACTTTTTGTCCTTTTTTTACAATTCAAATCAATTTATCAAAAATAAGATGGTTAAATCAATCTAGACCCCTATTATGTAAATATATAAATCTCCGTTTGGAGTAAAACATGCACACGTATTTGATTTTGGCAAAGTTCATACATGATAATTTCATTGAATATGTGTAAAGAATCTTTCGTTTCCAATTACTTATACTAAATAAATAATAACCACAATTACAAAAAATATGATTGCAAATATTGTTCAATGACAAAAGTAAAAATATATAATAATATTTGTTATTATTGATTTGATTCTTGCTCAACTAAGTTTAAAAATAAATAAATTTGATTGATTTAATCCGTACTGAATTCAATTAAATTAAACAAAAATTCAAACTAATATATTTAATTTGATTTGAATTCTCATATTGAACTAATTTAAAATCAATGAATATCTAAAACCAAGCAACATGATAAATAATATAATTATTTTTTTATGCAAGATAATAATGGTAGAGACAATGACATATATTTACTAATGATACTGATAAGATTGAGTACATTGTTGACAAATACGAAAATGGCATCTAATTGTCGGTGAGTTGAAATTGATGAAAGAGAAAAAATAAAAGTCCAAGTCACAAATACACTAAACGTTATGAACTTATGATATATGAGTGTTACAACATTGTGATTTTTTTAGTCTTACCACAATGGTTGCTTTCTCACGTCTTTGGCTTGCAATTTAGTTAAATGTTCTATTGTGCAAGTATAATCGTGAGCTATTTTGTATGGTGTTACTTTAATTAAAGCCAGAAGATTTAAGAAATTTATAATTGGTGAAAATGAAGTTTCGTTCATCATTCGTGTCATACATACTCTGATATCAAATATTAAACTCTGTAAATTTAGATATATATATTTATATATAGGTAAAGAGACAAATGCATCTATTGTAGTCTTAGCTAAATAGGGGAATGTCTTTAAATATTGTCACGGGAATTAAGATTGTTGAGGTTGTCCCAATTTTTCTTCTGCTACCTATGTAGCCGCTGCTTCAGCTGCGGTGTGTTCAGTAAATAACTTAAATCTTTTGTTTTGTTGGTCATAGAGTCGTGTTGCAGATAAAATAAAACATTAAAATACAATAAAATTTGATGTTATCCTCATTTTTTCTTATCATCAATAATTGATAGCGAACAAACGAACCATGACAGTCTAACACGCTGTCCCATGTTCAGTGTCCTCTCTAAGATATTTCTCTGTCTCGAAATTTGAGCATTGACTATTGACTAAGACAGAGATAGAAACAAGTTAAAAGAATCTAATCTACATTGCATCATAATAATCTCGCCATGATTTTCTCATCAATCATGGGGATTCCCTACAAACACCTCACATTTTGACTTCTCAAATTACAACACACCTACACTACACTACCCTACACTTCATTTTTTTTTTTCTTCATTTTCTGGGATGGGAAATATCACATTCATCATGACCTTAACATTAGCATACAAAAACATTAGCTAATTGCTGCAGTGCCATTTTTGATTGATTTGTAGAAGGATGATAGGGTCAGCTTGAAGAGGTTATATTGCAGTTTGTGGATTTGGACTTATCCAGAATAGACCACATAACTTGAACATCTTCATACCCACATGCCATCACTTCCCCGTGCAGATCCATTACTCGCCTCTCTTGTTCTGCAAATTCACACCACACAACTCATCAATATATTGCAATTCAAAGTCCATAGATCCATCACAATTATGGCATAACAGACAAAGTTCATAAAAAAAAATGTAATTTTTCAACTGGGGAAGTAACCAAAGACTAATTTGAGATTGGTCAAAGCTATATATGTGTCTCTTTAAAACTAGAGTTTTATCTCAATGATCTATACAGTAAAAGGGTTGCAATTATGCGTGTTATGAACAGTGAGATTTAAATTCTGACAAGAAATGAACACAAGCAAGACTTAAAGTACAGTACTATATGAAGGTTTTTCCTTTGAAGAAAGGGTGTGTACGTGGAGGCATACACACCTGGTTGAGACTTCTTTTGATCTCGTGGTGGCTGCTGGTTGAAAAAGGTGCAAGCTTTTTTGAAGGGTGTTGTGATGGTCTTCTTCCAAGAGGCCATTAGAGTAGAAGGGGTGTTTGTTTGCAATGAAAGAGGTGTGTGGAGGATATATAAGAGAAGAAGGAAAAGTTGGGGAGGAACAGAGAGACAAAAAGACAGAGAGAGGGATAGGAGAAGAGAGGGGCAAGATCCGTGAGAGGAGGGATGGAAAATGAGTCCTTTTTATTCATCACTTCCCTTATCTCATTAAGCCAAAGAAGGGTCGGCTACTGCACCAAAGCACATGCTCCACGCTCCCTCACAAGACAGACTCCTTCACTCACACGTGATTACTTTTCAACTTCATTCTACTATTATTTAATGCTAACTGGACCCCCCTCTGTCAAATAAGTTAACCTATCCCCTTTTTTCCATCTTCACCTCCTTCAACTAATCTTCCTCTCTTCTTCTCACTCTTCATTATTATTAACCTTTCTATTTTCATCACACCCTAAATCTTTTGCTCTTCAAACTTCAAACCTCCTAGGTCTTATTCCCTGCCTTCTGAGATAGGTTATTCCCATTCATGTTTCTGTGGTGTGAGGGAGACCTGCAATGTAGAAAAACTCAATTGTTTGCTTGTCTCTTGTCACACTTTTATCTTATAGCATTTAGTGAGTTTCTTTTTATATTATTTTTAAGATTTTGTTTCAATATAAAGTTTGATAAGATTTATATTTTTATAACCTTTTTAACTTAAAAAAGTTAATTTATTATATTAAAATTTAAAATTCAAGACTTTTTCATATTACAACATTACTATACTATAATAGAATTTAAAAAAGCACAAATATTAATTTTAAGAACCTAACTAATACATATTAGAGATGATATTGTAAATTCACACACTAATTAATTTGACACAAGTTTTTCTGATTGTCCATTTGACACCTCAAACAACACTAACTTGGTAATACTTATCTTTTTCTATTACTTTACAATATGTGAAAATTCACATGTATGAAAAATAATATGAACACCTCATATACTAATTGATACATAAACAGTATATAGTATTTACTGAGAGAAAAAAAAATAGAACTTCAAAATAATGTAATGTAATATATAGAAGAAGAAAATAAAAAGTGTTGTAAATATTGATTAAATATTTAAGAATAAGGATGATCATGTATACGGCTATTGCAATATTGTATGTAAAGTTAGTCTTTAGATACTTCTTTCTATCTTCCTATCTTCCTATCTTCATTCACAGGTCGGTGTCAATGAATAATTTTTTATCTGTTTGTGATGCTATTTCTTTTTTTATCATAAACAACATTCATTCTATTTTACATTTGCATGAATTCTTGCATTCTTTGTTTTCTTTTTACTGTGCAAGATTGATTTCTCTGTGGGGGGGGGGGAAAGACAATGTCACTTGCTAGTGGTGGCTGAGGGACCCTGAAATGCAGGTCTGTAAATTTATTTAGAGGCTTATATTGAGATAAAGCCATTGGACAATGGCTCAGTTCCCCACTTCATGGCATGTGATAATGATATGATATGGGGAATGGGAACGTGGAAGATTGGACAACACAAGCCAACCAAAGGAACCCTAATCCCTGTGGGGTCTTCTCCACGTGGCCCTTCATTTTCAGCCCTATCTAGCACCCAATTTCCTCCCTAATAACATTGTCCATAATTTATGAAAAAAAAATTAATATAATTGTCTTAAATATTAATAATACAAACTGTTCATCCACTTTATAACATCCAATATTCGTCAAAAAACAAAACCAAATCTAGCTGTCTACCTTATGCTTTTGTTTTTTCATTACCCTACTCGAATTTAAAATTTGAACCCACTTTGATCCCACCGAAAAACTTAGACTTTGAATTCATATGGAATGTGAACACTTGAGTGACGGTGCCTTTGATTCTAATCATGAGTTGACAATGGCATTACCATTTAAGTAATTAACGACTAATCATATATTGTTAGCTTCCCAATGCATCTTAATTTGGTATGAGAATCGCCACTCCCCAATACCTTCCTTGTAAAGTGTGTTTGGTCTTTGTTTACAGCAACATAAATCTACAGATTAAACAAATAGATACTGGGGTTGCATCGAAATTACTGAAAGATGTTGAAAGTCAACATATCTTGCCTCATCTTTGGGTGTCTGAAAACCTTTAAACAATGAAATCTTGTGATAGTGTCATATCACATTCACATACAAATTAATTTTTTTTATGATCTAAGGTTTCTCTGACGTAAAGCCCATATTCTCTGAGATGTATTTGAATTTTTAAGGACATTGCTTATGATGCAGATTAAATGACATAATACAGAGGAAGGATGAACGTTGTAACGGTATTACACTGCACGTCCTTTGATCTTATTACAAATAGCTATTTATTTTCAGTTTGGCAATTAGACTTTGTTTATTCCCTTTCACATGCAATGTACCAGTGAAGGACAAGTGAACAGTACAAATTATTGTTGGTCTCGATTATTGTTATATAAATGACAACAAAACCTTATTGTCTTATGGCCAGAAAATACCATATATGATTCAGGATGAGTGGAGATGATTGGCACGTTCTTTTAATGGCTCATGGACATGTTTCACTACTTTTCTAAGATATTTTTATCAGACTGAAAGATAAATGAAATTTGATTGAAAATAGGTTTTGACAAACATTAAACCCAAATATATTTGAACAATTCAACGTTAAATTCAACACATTCACTGTTTGTGTAACTCTGTAATTTTTGGCACATGATTTTCACATGTTTCTTTTCACGTGGTTACACGATTTTCACATGTAAAACATGAAGTAGGTAACTCATTCATATATGTCCTTATTTTCCTTCTCTGATTACTAAGTTTAATTGAAATATTTTAATGTTTTTTTTAACTTCAATTTTTTTTATAATATTACTCTCAAATTTATATTTATAATAATTTTAAATAGTTAATAAACCTCAATTATCAAAATTAAGTTCATTGTTATATATATAGTCAAATTGATTCAAACCTATTCTTAAAAATTCACTTGGGCTTAACACAACTGAATCATATCTTGTTCTAGAATAGACACAATCAAATTTAATTTGATTTAAGTTTAACTTAAATTGGTTTGAGCTTGGTGTAATTCTATCTGAGTAGACCTAACTTAATTTAACCTGACTTGGTTTCAATTCGATAATCCTACATAACTTGGGCTCAACCTAACACGATCTTTCTTATATAGGATTTAAGTTGAAATAGGTCTGACCCGACTCAGTTTGACCTCTGAGCCAACTTGGTCTAACCTTGTTTGACCCGACTCAACCTAACTAGGCCAACCAACCCAATCTGAGCTCGGTGTGATGGACCTAATATGGACTTAACCTAGGGGTCCGACCTAGGTCAAGCTTGTCTCATCCTGATTTGACAAGGCTTGACTTGGGCCCAACTTTACCTGGCCCAGTGTCGTCTCCGTTTGACTCGGCATGTCGTGTGTCCGACTCAACTTGTCTTGATATGGGCTTAACCCAACTTGGCCTGATTTGGACCGAATCCAACTTGACTTGATATGGACCTAACTCAAGTCAACTTGACTTGAACTAGTTGACTTGGCTCAGCTCGATTAGCTTAACATGGTCTCAACCCAACTTGACCTAGGTCCACTTTACCCTATTTTATATTAATATAAGTGCAACTCGACTTTACCTAAGCTTGACCAACTTAACTCAACTTACTCCTAACTCGACTTGACTTGATACGAGTCTAGCCTGTGTCAGTTTGACCTAACTTGATAAAAATTAGAATCAACCTGACTCAAATTAGCACAAGTAGGCCAAGCCCAACTAGCTTGACTTTGACTTGGTTCGTCTTAGCCTGACTTGGCTCTAGGCTAACTTGGCCTGATATGAACCCATCTTGACTAGCTTGAATTGTCTCAGTGTAGCCTAAATTAACCTATACTAGCATTTTGGTTCCATGGGCTTTCTCTTATGTATGTTTTCTAGCCCCGTGAGTTGTTTTTTTTTTGTCACTGTAATACAGAGTAAGTCTTATAAGTTGGGTTTAATTTCAATATATATATACATATATATATATATATATATATATATATATATATATATATATATATACAAAATTTTGTTAATATTAATTTCAGTATATAGATCTTGACTTTGAATCATAAGAGTGTTATCTTTGTTTTTTTTTGTTTATTTTTTATGTTGGCTAATTGTAAGTGAAAGCAAACTTGGATGAATATAACATGAATGTGTAACATGTGTGACATAATCTGTAGTTTAATTATTGATTCAAAAGTTTAGCTGAGTTATACTATATCTCGATATCATTATCGATCAAAAGTTAGTTGAATTCTTATATTCAACAGACTGATTAACAATTACATGTTTATGTATTTAGTATTCAATAAGCAAGATACTTTATTGTATATTAACTAAGAAATGAAATCCAATTAGTATGCATATATGGTAATTCAGTCATATAAGACATACAAAAGTACCAACTATGATACCAGTTCATAAGGTGAGAAGAATATGTAATTGGATGATCTGTATCCATTAGATTCGGTATAAGAGCACCTTCAGCTACTAATGATAAGAAAAATTATCATTTTTCATGCAAGTACTCACACTTGGAGGAACCAACTTAACTAGTGTATGAAGAATCACAAACATACAACTTTATTAAATATTTTATTTTCCACCAATTTAAAGTAATTTAGATTTAGTTTTAATTATTATACCAAAGTCCAACAATCTTATTTTTAATGACAATATATAATTAAATGATAGTAAAAAAAATCATCTAATTAATTATCCTAACAAATTATTGACCCAAATTATTAATGAACTTTTGCCGAATTGAAGTGATATTCTCACATAATAAAGCAAATTGTGAGAGTAATATTATTAAAAATTTTCATTTTTGAAATATTTAATAAAATTTTACAAAATCCATAACAATTTTTTTAGATTTTCCTAGAAAATCCAATAAAAAAGTCTAAAAAAACATGAACAATTTTAGTAGTGAAAACTTAAATTATAATCGTCTAACATCTTATTTATGAGAGTACAACAAGAGTTTCATACTCTCTTTAGTCCATTTCCGTAAGATGCAGGCTTCAGACAAAGAATTTGTGTGCTAAAATTTTAAAATACCCAACCCATACATGCATGTTTTCAAAATTTTCTCTATAGAGAAATTTATGAACTTATGGCGAGCAGATGAGAAATGAAAATGGAAAGGTAAGGAGATTCGGGGAAAAACTTAAAGAACACCACGGGAGCCCAAAAATCATGAAGAAACTAGGTAAAAAAAAAATTCTTTATGAGCATACAAAAATTAAATTAAAGGAAAGCATGAGGTGTTTCAACCCACATATAAGAGGTTTAAATATAGAGAAATATATTACAACAAACATTCCTTTATTTCTTCCTCCATCGTAAAAAAAACCCTTATTGTAAATTATTACATGTTAGCTAATACCGATGATCTATTTCTTCCTCCATCATACAAAAAATCCCTTGTTGCAAATCATTTCAAGTTCAAGTTAGGTAATACTCATGGCCCCTGTGTATTGTAGTTTGCTACATTATGTATAAAATTGTGAATTATGTATTTTCATGTCTATCATATAAAAAAACAGTTGTAAAAACTGACTTGGTTAAGTATACTCTATCAACAAAATATAGGTATCTATTCTTTTATCTTGTCAACTTTTTCTTAATCTTATTAATTATACTTTTTAAAATCTCGACTATTATTAAGAATAGAAATAATAGAAATAGAGCTAGAAATTTCTCTTATTTAAGCTCTCTTTTAGGTGTAATAAACTTTAAAATAAGATTGTAAATGATTCTAAATAATTGTTCATCCATCTAATCCATTTATTATTGAATTCTAATTATTTGTAGTCTCATCTAAGTGAATCATAAGTCTTTTCATAGTCAATCTTGATAATAATACATCTTTTGCTTGTATGACTAGTTCCTTCGCCTGTTCATTTACCATTAAGATACTATCTTAAAAATCTTCTACTGTTAAATAAAGGTTATTATATATTGTCAATGACATGGTATAAAACCCCTTTTAGTCTATCGAAGAGTATTTTAGAAATTATCTTATACATTAATTAAATAAGTCTATAGGCACTAAGTTTATGATGCATATGTTACCTCCTATTTGAAACACATTTATAGCATGTATTACTTTGCCTTTTTATAACATCCACGAAAAGAAGATAGTTCATATCAATTTAGATGCCCCTAATTTGTAGCTACTTAGGTAGGAAAATGCCCATTTTATTGCTTGCTAGGTTGTTGTGTGGCTTGCTGGCATGAATTTTTTCAACTTGATAGATGAAAATAATTAGTGTAAAATTAAAACAATTATGCATGTTACACCTATTGCCACATGGGATATGGACTGTCTTCTTCCTTCACGATAACTATTCTTTCTTTTTCAGTTCTAACTTTTTGTTTTGTTTAGGGTTGAAGTTATTTTTCTTGATATTCTGTTTACACAAGTCATGACTTGGAACCCGTATGAGCATTTGTTTTCTTCACAACTAAGTTGTAATTATCCTTTTCAAAAGGACTATATAGTCTATATTCAAAATTCAGTACAAGAAAAAAAGCTGTTTATCTAAAATGTCGTAACTAGTGCTTCTAATGTTGTACAGTTCAGAAAGCTTTCTTCTGCTTTCAACTAAGAAAATGTGTGATAAGATGAAGCCGGTGAGGAAGTGGCATGGGACACAGAGCCAAACTTTTCAGATGGCCTTTGCATTCTTTCAGCTGTTGCTCCCTTTAATATGACTCTTGGAAGTAACTAAGTCGTTCTAGAGTAACTAGCAAACAAATCAAAGATACTCTCTGCCTATATTTTGCATTACAGAATATAAACAAATTAATGAATGCATGTGTCACCCCAATGTTATTGTTGTCAATCTGTGCAAAGATAACTTCAAATCGGATTCCACCAGTTCATATAAAGGAGGCACGACTTTTGTAGTTTCAGACCAACATATCAAGCTAAGTTAGAATATCTAGGCCCTCTGATCAAGAGAATTAGTACCTCTCTAAAGTTTCCACCAAAAGATGTAAAATTTCATGCCACATGGGAAAAAAAGTGAAACTCGAGTTATGTGAGTTGATGGTTATCTGCACCAAGCATATAGTATATTTTTCTCTGATACACCAAATTAATCTCAAACTATAACCATAAATACTGATGAAATTATTCCTATAATTACATAATAAAAACACCATTTTGGTTTTTAAGATCAACATACAATCAAACATTGATTTTTACTTTTGTAAAGATTTAAATGACAACATTTTTTTTAGTAAAATTTGAAGGACTAAAGATATTTTATAATTGTGGAAGTTAAATTGAGTAATGGTAGGTGTTAAGATTAAGAAGTGAAGATGTATATAATTGAGCAATATTCCCGACACTGAAAGTAGGTTGTGTACTTAGAAGCCGAAACCCACGATTCAAAGTAAAAGACATTGGTTAATGAAGAAGATGCTGGAATGATATTCCTTAGTACACTGCTAATCTGGTATCTTGTCATTCTTGATGTCCATTTTTTGACGATTCCGTTTAACCCTTACCGATAGTTTTTCCAAAGAGTCCAAGCTTCTTTTGTGTTAGTAACATCAACCCTTTGCACTCACTGCACCACATTTAGTTTCTCCATCAGTAAGATTTGTGATTCTCCTTCGCAAGATCCGAATGGTGCCAATTCTTTTCAACTTACATTTCTAATCAGGATCCAAAAGATTAATTCCTTTTCTGGTTTATATAATGACATTTTTTCTTTTAAGTTTTTATACTTAAAAACATCATTATAGATTTTACATATAACTTTTTTAGTCTTTACATACATTATTTAAATAACTTTAGGGCGTATAACGATAATTAAAATATGTAAACATTAAAATCATATGTATTTAAGTATTGGCACCAAAAAAAAAAAAAAACGTTTTGAAGCTATGAAGGTTTGAAAGGAAATGTATGTTAGCTCATCCTTTGATTAGGTATTCGAAGCTATACACTAATTATATATAAGTACATGTAGTTACCATATTCCTGTTATAAGTCCATTTTAAAATGTGACCTTCTATATAACCACTTTAAAATTGAAATAATTTTTCGTTACAATAAAATACTCAGAAGCTGGTTTTTTCAAGTTAATGACTTGAAGAAGAGAGACTAGCCGAGACAATTTTCCTTGGGCAATTTGCTGAATGTATCTTTCAAATTGTTAAACATTTTTTTTATTTTTTTATTTAATTGATTATTAGTACATTTCTCAATTACAGAAGGAAAGATTTTGTTCTTACTATAATCAACATAATACTTTGAAGACTTCAAGGTATTTAACCACTATACTTATCAAAATAATAAAATTATACCATTTATTCAAATGTATGTCTTTCTTATATTATTTTAAATTTAATTGAAAATATTTTTTAAATATATATTATACGATTAATAGTAAAATATTCATATAAAAGAAAAGGTTAAAACATAAAAAGGTAATTAAAATAATAATTTTCCAAATAAAAAATACAAGATTTTAAAATTAGAAAAAAATTTAAGTTACAAATATCTCAAAATACATTTTATTGGAAGTATAAGATTGAAATTCGTATAAATTTAAATTTCATTTCTCCCTAATTTATTCTAAGTATTTTAATATATAATTTTATTAAACATTTATAACTCAATAAGTTAACATAACTCACCAATTAGTTTTCAACTTTCAATCAATTTTTAATTTAAAAATAGCTTTTTAATTAACTACTCTTTCAAGCATAACTTTTATGTTAGAAAAAACAAAAAAATTAGAAGAAGACAAAATACAAGATGTTAGCATAAGAAACAATGTTTTGAATGTCACAAAAAATACTACATACTATTTAAAGAAATGTATTTACCAAAGGAATTTTCAATAAATAAATAAAAATTTAAACCTAACTGAAAATAGTGCCAAGCACACGCTTTCATGCATCACTCACCTCCTACCCTCGATATCTACTAACTTAATTTTCAGAATCATTCTAGATGATACCCCATTGTTACTTGCTCATGAATACTCCATAACAAGTCATCATACAGCATGTGGTCACCACATTCTTCTGCTTCTAAAAGACAATAAGCTAATCCTGCTACATCAAAGGTAATTTTGGATAAACGAGAACATAATGACGGTTGTCCCAAAAGTTGAACGATTGATTCAAAAGAAGAGAATCTAGCTAGATCATATCTACTTCAGAGGTTCAATCAGAAGACAACATTTAGTTACAATTGCAATGACAAATTAGAACTATAAATTGATCTTAATCATAATCAAAATTATAAATTATTTAATGTCATAACGTAATCACTTAAAAGTGTAGTATATACATTTTTTTTATTGATCTTCACTGTTAAAATATGATCTAATAGTTCTTATTTTCTGTAACAAAGTGCTTTTATATATAAATCACTATCCTAAGCTGGACACGTGTAAAATTATTATACAAATAAGGGCTTAAAGTTTAAACCATATTTGTGAAGTTTATTTAGATAAATTTCCAGGTAAATATTTTTGAAAAAAAAATAAGAAAGAAATTTTGTTTTCTATAAATTAAAATTAATTCATAATTTAAAATCAAATTTAAAAAAAAAAAACATGTAAACAATAGTTTGTTCCAATTAGCTATTGCATATGTTAATATTAGTTTATACATAAGATAATTTTAACTAATTAATAAATTTATTTTATTTTTAATCTTATGCCTTTAAAACTAATGGAAACCGAAGCTTGCAACGACTAAACTTTCACAATATGTGTTTAAAAAGCTATGCAAAGAAATAATATTACTAAGTAACAAGAATCAAGATGAAAATGTAAAAACAGATGACCTAGTGTTTGTAATTAATCTGGTTTAGTGAAGTGTGTACGAGGGTTTTTATTTTCCTAATAGTCTTCACTACCATGGTAATACATACTAAATTACTAATCAATAGGATAATTAGAAAACACTTAAACGTGAGGAAGTAGAATTTCTCAATGAGGCTTCAAGATTTCATCAAAATCTTTATATAACCTATATTTAACTTTTTCAATTTATAAAACATAATTAGCAACACTTAATTATTAATTTTTAAACTTGACCAGGTAGTAGACGGATTCTCTCCAGCCGAATTTCGTCTAACCCTAAGTGGTTGAACTTGTCATTGCATAAGCAAGTGGAGATGAAAGAGAATGAAATTGGTGGTCCAGAATGTTTATGGAGTGTGGCGTTGAATATTTTCTTGGCAACTTTGCCCCCACACACTCGTTAAGACAAATTAGGTCAGCTATGTTGCAGAAGTTATGGATATACATTTTGGTAACCTAACTAACACGACACCTGCGCCGACATGAACTTTTATTCAAATTACTCAGTTAATCTAATCATGTATAGCCCTTCCGTTGAAGGACTATACAAAATTAAAAGTACTAATCACAACTGAGTGTAAATTTGTGCTAATATGCTAATGATTCAGTCCTTGGATGTTATTATTCACGCAGTTAGCTGCTTAATATTAATTTTTCTTTTATCATTTTAATCAAGAAATTTGAGATAATTACTTTGCAAATCATGGCCAAAGCAGGAATGATGCAGTCACGGATAAGCTCTTGAAATATTGTCTCACTACTAGAATAGCATGCACATTGAAATCACATTAAATTAAGAAAATTAATCTCAGGTAGCATGATAAAGAAAGTTGTAGCAAGAACGTTACTTTTCATTTAACACTTTTTCATTTTTAATAACAACGAATGGAGAGAAGACAAAACAAAAGTATAATGAGTTTTTACATTATTACTGACCACACACATTATTTTATCAGCTATCTAGTAAGTTTGGATCCACACCTCCAGTGAGAACCAACCCAACCAAATGAAAGAGCGTCACATTACATTTGCAGGTAGAGAGAGAGAGAGAGGTAGGAACCAAGTGTAACTGGTCTGAGTTATTAAAGGAACCACTACTTTGATGAATGAAGAGCAACAAAGAAAGGGTTTCTTATTTCAGTCTCAGGATGCAATTTGGTGCTCAGAGTCACTGACTCGTGAGGCATAGAATCTAGCAATGAAAGCAGATGCTTTCCTGTCAATACCAGGCTCAGCAACCCAACGCCCTCTATCCTCATCACTCGCAAAGTGCCTTCTGCTATTATCATCGTAACTATAGTAGTAATCATCCTTGCTGTTTGAGAAACAAGCCTTGAACATGCCACAAAAGGAGAAGGATGATGACTTCTTAGCCCCCATATATATTATGTCTCCCTTCTCTCTTCTTTCCTTCTTCTTCTGATTTGCAAGAGTTACTCACTTAACACTCACAAAACACACACACACTATGATTTTCAAGGAAATCAACTTGAAGCACTTAGCAAAGTGTGATATAGCTCTTGCAGATCTGTGTGTGCTGGTTGGTTTTGGCATGGAATAGCAGTGGCCTTATTTATAGGGTACAGGAAAGTCACATGCAAGCACCAGCTGCACATACAAGTTTTACTGCCAAAAGGGACGGTCAGGATTCCCTGAAATGACTAATAAGAATGGATATCATGGTTGTAAAAATTGAAAAAAAGCATAAGCGTTCTTGTCCTCTCCCTTGCTGATATATACAGTGCCAACTTTGCTTTTCTAGCTATATCTTATAACTTTGTTTCCCCACACAAAAGATGCCTTCTTCCTTTTTTCTTATATAAATAATGCCTACGGAATTAGATTATTGCGTCCACTCCTAACTCGGTTGAATATATAGGTCACTTTACCTCTCTCATCTCTGTACACGTCCTTATAATTTCCCTAGGTTTTACTTCTTTTCTGCTGAATTCTTCATTTTCTAGGGATTAACTGAATTAACACTTCAACTAAGGTAGTAACCGGTCACTTTGGTAATAGGAAGTTTGAACAATTCAATGGAATTTTCCGCCAAGTTACTGTAGTTTGAATTCAACATGTATTAGTTAGACCCAATTAATACCCACACTCAAATTTTATTCGATTCTTTTACTTTGCTGTGAAAAAAGAACATTATAGCAGGACTCATTCTTTCTATGTAACCGGCTCGCACCATTTTTTTTATATATGGGTGTCTATAAAATCAAGGAAAATGATGGCAGCAACCATTTTTAACACCTAGAGAGAAAGAAAAGAAAGATAAGGGTATTTGATAAGTGATAAGATGCAATGAAAAAAAAAAAAGAGAATAAATGGTGAGTGATAATAGAGAAGTGCATGTAAAATCAATATTACTAGTATTTCCATGTTACTCTCATTCGGTACTAAAACAATCTTAATTCATTTTATTAAAACAAAATTCTATCGAATAAAATTCAAAGTGCGTGAGTAATGCAAATATATAATATAATTACAGATCTGATATAATGAGACTATTGGTTGTCATTGCAGTCAAAAGAGAGGAGAGTACAGCCCTCCATGAACTCTACCATTATTCTGTTCACACAAGATTATATCTTTTTATCTTAATTAGGTAGGCATGCAACTATGCCTAAGAAGTATTAAGAAAATGGTTATAATAGTAGTTAAACCAGTTGTTTAAGCATGCATGTAAAGTTGGACCGCGTACTTTGTACGAATAGATGTATGATAAAGGAGAAAGGGAAGATTTAGAAGGAAAGAAAATTGGAAAGCAAGTTTTGTGTGCTTCCTTTGCAGCCTTACACAGCATAATATATGTATTTTTGTGGTTAATGCAAGTGTATTCTTGTTGATCTTTATGCAGAGGCATATATAGGTAGCCATAACCGTGAGTGGTGAAGGGGAAGATAAAGGTCCCACCCCCTTCTATAGCTTGCTCTCCCAAGAGAGTGCCATCAAGCTGTCTTAACTTTATGAGATCTTAATTCTTAAGGGATCCTAAAACCAAGGCACAGGTGGTACAAATAGATCTCATGCACCATTCAACTTGATCAAATACAAGGCACTGTATCTTTACTCTTTTCATTTCTATTAATCATTGCTAAAGTTATTGGCTTCTAGGATCTAATCATTTATCATATCTGCTGTTGCATAATTTGATTGGGATATAATATTTTTTTATAACAACTTTTATAGTAGTCTTTTGTTGCATCATTGTATTCTTTTGTTGCATCATGTGTTTTAACTCTCTCAGTTTTCTGTCTGTCAATATCAATCTTAATCCTTTTACTTTACATAAGCTGCTGGTCAAAATCAAATTAGATTCAATACCAGTACGTGTCAGTGTTGTATTGTGATTGAAAAGAACAAAATTGTGATTACGTGAAAATAGCATTGGAAGTGGTAAGTTATTGGTGGAGGTGGTCGACCAAGTGGATAAATATTGAACACTAATAATATGCTTATCTAAAAGAATGATGATTTTAGTTTTTATACTTTTCTTAATTGATAAATGTTGTTTCTATATGAAACTTAAGTCGGCAGAGAGGAGGGAAAATTTTATCACTTATTTAAATATGTGGACTAAATTCAATTTTTTTTTTATTATAGAAAGCAATAATGGAATAGAAAAGTGACTCTAATAAATTAGATAAAATGTTAATCACATGGTTGAGAATTTAAGTAGAATCTACTTAAATGATTACTATACAAACCTAAATCACAAACGATTTTACTCAACCACAACTTTAAAATGATTTTTTAAAATTAAAGTATACGGAAAAGAAAAGACCTATTTTTAATCGAAAATTAAAGAATCTGGAATATATCTTATCCTAAATATTATTGATGTTTTTTATGGTTATTTTCTTGATGTTTGCGTATGTGAAAAGGAAAAAGTAGGATAGTATTAGCCGTACAAGTATATATAATAATCATCGAAAAAAGACACTTGCGATTTGGTAATCTTTGGGTAACAATTGATCGAAGGCGATTATGATCTCTTCTCAAGATTATAGATCCGCGTTTCCTAGATTAGCATATTTAGATTAGTTTAATTTTAAATAATATTTTTTTTTCAAAAAATATCACAAACATGCTAATTGCTATGTAATGGAATAATCATCATATATAAAGTTTGAAACGTGGTCTGTAAATCTGTAATATTAATATTAATTAATCAAATTTAGAGTTAAAACAACCAACACAAGGGTAAACAACTAAAAATGGGTCATAAAAAAAAACTAAACTTCCAAGATTATACAATTAAACAATAAAATACATAATTATACAATGTCTTGGTATTAAACACATACATATATTCCTATCACGTAGATCTTCATAACTAGGATATTCATCAAAGAATATCTACCGACACATTTCTGAAGACATGTATTAAGCATTCTCTATCAGAAATTTAACACCTAACCCATCTTAGTATCTCAAGTATGACCCATCTTAGTATCCTAAGTACGAACTTTAACTACATGGATCAAGATGGATTTAAATTAGATCCTGCATAGACCTTAACATGTGTTTCGATAAACTCTTTTTGACTTTAACATGTGATTTGACTATACAATAATCCCTCTTATAACTTCTCACCATTAAATATCATAGTTTACATGACTTAAACCATCAATGAAGTTAGAGAATCCGTATTACAACATAGATCTTTACTTAATATTTACGAACAACCTTGCTCCACATATCATCCTAAATTTGTAATCACAAAACCAGACCTCCTACATAATCATGTCACTTCGTGTATATAATACGTTTCATTAAAAGTGATAATCCACTTATAGAAAAAGTAATAATAAGCAGTGACATTTTGAAATTTGGGACATTTATCTCATTTTGAGCAACTCTCATTTTTAACGCATTTCAATCCGAGTTGTCCATCAAAAGTTGTGACCATTTGAAGTTTTTTCACCCTAAATTTTGATAACATAAGATCTATGATAAATCTATACAATGTAAAGACTCCATTGTAAAATATACACTAAAAGAAATTATTACTAAAAAATTTGGATAAAAAATAAATTTTTAACAATTTTAATCCAGTAGTGTTCATGCTTCACGATGGAGATAAGTTCACATGTCAAGTAAAGTCAGTGTTATGATACTCTTATTAACCTGCAACATTAACATAAAAACAAGTTAAACAAATCACTCAAGTCGAAAGCGTGAAACAAAGCAAAGTCGCCAAAAGTCACCAGCAAAGAAACCAAATGTGGGTGAAAACAATGAGAACAATAAGCAGAGACTCAATAACATGAGTAAAGACAACAAAAGCAATAAAAATGTTAGGTTAAAAAATACATTTACTACATTTGTTGCTAAAATAACTAATGTAATAGGGTATTTATTACATTAATTGTGTTTACAATCGATGTAATAAGTGTGCACAAAAATATGTTTTTTAATTAGAGCATGTAGTGTCACTTTTTGTATCGGTTCGGACTCACAACCAATGTAGTAAGTGACCTTACTACATCTGTTGAAGCAGCAATTAATGTTATAAGTGACACGCGTAATTGTCTTTTCAAAAAGATTTTAATGGAATTTTCTTGGGCTATTTTCTACATTGATTGTGTCTAGTAATCGATATAGAATGAGTCTCATTACATTGATTACTCTTAAACCTATATAATATGTTCTCATTTATCTACAAAATTGTCACTATATTTTTTTTTACAAGTTCTCTTTTAAACAACGTCGTATCATGTCATAAATGCGTGGTGCATATCACTATAAGAAAATTTCAAATAAGTTACGAATTATTACCTATGATCAAAATCCATAGTAAAACGAATTTAAATTCGTAGGTCATATTAATGGTTAATGTTATTATTTATATTATTATTATAATTAATAATATTATTAGTATTATTAATATGACTAATATTAATATTATTATTGCTATTAAAATTAAAATTAAAATTATTAATATTAATAATAAATTAATTATGATAAATGTTAAGAATAATATTAATAATATTATTATTAATACTAACTTGTATATATAGGAAATTATTATTAATAGTATTATTAATATTATTAACTAACTTATAATTGATATTATTAATCTATTATTAGTAATAATATTAATTATAAAAATGTTAATATTATGCGTATGCGGGACATTACATTTATTATATTGCTTTATAAAACATGTAAATTAATTAAGAACAAAATAATTTATAAGAAGGAATAAATAGTTTATTTGATAATGGGATCAATAATAGGAACTACCAATTATATGTTTATTAAATGTACGCCTTTCAATATTTATCTACACAAGGTAAAAATTCATTGTTAAAGAACAACTTTGTAGAATATAATACATAAATATGAAAATATAGTAAAATATAAATTAAATTTACTAACATGATGTTATTTAAAGTTAGTGTAATGAATGTATTTTAAATATTAAAAAACAACTTTATATGGTTATAATGTAGGGAAATTAATATATTGATTACTGTCCTTATATATTAATTATCTGAAATTGAATCATGTATTGAAAAATCCTTACATTTAACTATTATTGTTTTAAAAACATATTTCAAGGAAGCGAAATTAGAAAATGTTAATATAATATTCTAAATTATTTGAAAATTGTATACGTTAAATTTTAATTAAATCCAACCATGTTTTTAGTTGTAATTTTATTTGATGAGTAAACAGTTAAAAAAGGATATTAATAATAATAAGGTTATAAAATTTTTAAAAGAACATTATACAATTTTCTAGGTTCCTGTGCATGTTTAATAAATGAATTCACATGGTTTATAGGGAATGAATAAAAAATGTAATCCCATGTGACAGGTGATTAATTAGAGTTGTTGGAAACTTTGAGGAAATTGGTATTACTTATATGCATACATAGGATAAAGTCGTAAAACAACAACGGAAGTGTAACGATTAAGACATAGATACATCAATCACATCACGCGGCATTCATACATCTTCTTCCTTCTTTCTTTCTTTTTCTTTTTTCTTTTTTCAATATTTCATTATTAATTCCATGGTGCCCAAGGTGTCAGGAAAGTATTAATTAATCTATTTATTGTTATTTTAATCACAAGAGTTGCATAAAATTCACATGTCCTCTGTTTTATTTAAGGTTCTCGGGATATTCTGTTTTCACGATTACCATTCTTCCTCCTCCTTCAGACACAACATTTTTTTTGTTTCCGACAAGTTCTTCGTTAATCGAACGCTCCTGTCATGGAGGAAGTTAACGGTGTGTACCTTGTTTCTTTATCGTACTCATTTTTTACTCTTTTTTATGCCAAGTACATGATTTAGTTTTTCCAGATTCTCCATTTTTTTTAGGGTGTGAGGCTTGTACGATTATGGGTTTTTCGTGCTTACCCTTTTCATGGTTTTGTGCTTTGCATTGATTTTTTTCAATCTTTATGCAATATGTGCATGCTACATTTTGGTTGTGTGTTGATGATATTTCAAATTCTTTTGGGACTTTGTATTAGAAGTAATGAAGTATACAAAGTCACCAGGGAAATGTGAAGTTTCATATGATTGATTATATGCATCCTTGAAAATTGAAATTCCCTACCTAATTGAACAACAGAGCAAGTATTGGACATTTAGAATATAATGTTTCATTTACTTCGTTGTGTTTATGTATTTTTCTTTCTTTTCTTGATTCTTTCAGTTGTGGAAACTAAGGATGGGACTGTCTCAGTAGCTTCTGCGTTTGCTGGTCACCAGGAAGGTAATTCTTTTGCATAGTTTAGATTTCTTGTTGCGATTTTGCTCTATTAGTTATCCATGGCTGACTTTCATTGATGCATTTACGTTTAATTCCTCATATTTCTTGATATTTTTAGTGGTCAGTTTTATATTTGTTTCAGATGTCAGATTCCTATGCATGTCTTATCATTTCATCAATAGAAAGAAACCTGAATTTAGTTTTCATATGGGCAAACATTAGGCTTGAAAACAAATTATATATTATATATCTAATCTTTCAAAGCCTCTTTATGTAAACCATTTTTAAGAAAATGAAAAGCATCAGTTGAAGTTTTTGTTTTGCTTGCTTGATATTTTGTACTAGTCTCTTATTGCTTTTCTTTTGGTGTGGTCGTTGCTTAATTAGTCGTGCAGGATACAGACCACAAATTTGTAACGAAAGCTGTTGAAGAAGCATATAATGGGGTAGATTGTAAAGATGGAGGCCCATTTGGTGCTGTTATAGTTCGTAAGGGTGAAATAGTTGCCAGTTGCCACAACATGGTTCTGAGAAACACAGACCCAACTGCTCATGCTGAGGTGACAGCAATAAGAGAGGTTGGATTTTTTAATAGGCAAATGATGCCCTTATACAACATAAAAAACATTTTATTTTGGCAAATATTTGTCTTTTTCTGACTCAAATAGCATTCATCGTTGCACATGTTGCATGTGCCCTGATAAGTGTCGATTTTGATTCTAAAGCAATGGTAGTCTATTATTGGTTTAAGTGTCAATTTTGTTGTCTCCTATGTCTTGTGTTTTTTAAATGCAATGAATACTCGTTTGTTGGTGGATAAGATTTTTACCAAAGGGATCTACTGATTAAGAATTTACAATCTCTGATCGGAATGGTTGAAACTTGAAAGGATGGATCATAATCATAACAGGCAAGATTTCATAGATATATACCACTCAGACCTCGGACACATCCGTTGGTTTTAGCTCGTTGGGGGCAATTATTCAAGCACTCATTGAGATTATTTTTAGGACAACATGCCTGTGTGTAAAATGATCGATTTGGATTTTCCAGTTGTCAAATAGGGTTTTGGACTTATGTTCAGTTCCTTCTATGCCAGCAAAATAAAGAAAAAGGTAGACATAATAGTTTTGAGATCTGATACATGTAGACCAAAACCATGTTAGTATTTAACAGATATCACCATTTAACCTATGTTTCTTAGTTTCAGTGAACTCCTTCTGGAAATTGGTTAAATCCTTGTTAGTATTTGTTCAAATTCTCGATATGATTGTTACCTAACAATGATGCCTAAAGATTTGACCAGATTATACTTTATGCATATGGTATAAGGCTATGCACGCTTTAGATTACTAATGTATGTTTAAATTTTAGTACGTAGACTATGTCTTAGGTGAAAATGTTACTGCATTGTGAAGAATTTAAATGTATATTTGAAAATGCTACTAGATTTGATACCTCGCTTTTAGAACAGCAGGTTTATAATTAGACAATTTGTTGGCTGGTATGACTATTTAGGTTTTGGATAGAGTGGTTAAGGCTTTAACTTCCAAAACAAATGAAATGTGATTGAGTTACTCTGCATGTCTTGTTTTTTTTTTTTTTTATACTTTAGGTGTAAGAAACATTATGCAATGAATGATAAACAAAAACTAACAAATGCAGTGTTTTCATTTTACAGGCATGTAAGAAGCTTAACCAAATAGAACTTTCAGACTGTGAAATATTTACTTCCTGTGAGCCTTGCCCCATGTGCTTTGGTGCAATCCACCTTTCTCGACTTAAGGTTGGAAATTGGAAGGCCCTGCTTTTCTTATGTGTTTCCTTTATCCCACATTTATCATGTTTGGAGCTAACTCATTACAATATTCTTTTGTAACAGAGGTTAGTTTATGGAGCAAAGGCTGAGGCAGCAATTGCTATTGGGTTTGATGATTTTATTGCTGATGCACTGCGAGGTACTGGATTCTATCAGAAAGCAGCACTGGAAATCAAAAGAGCTGATGGTAATGAAGCCATGATTGCTGAAGAGGTCTTTGAGAAAACAAAGACAAAATTCCAAATGTATTAGATCTGTCATTTTTCACATTGGGCTAATCAGGATTCCTTCGTTTAAATTATTGAGAGTGGATTGAGCTCATTTGAATACACATGCTACATTTGAACTGTATTAGATAATGACTATATCATTGTCGAAGGATTATATCTTCACACCAGGGTATTATCAATTAATACATCCCTGTACTTATTTATCATGTTATTGTTGTTGATAACATCAAGCTTTTATATTTCCTGAAGCTACGTTTTCATGCACAAACATGCCTTATTAACATAGGCTTAAGGTTTTATAAACACGGAGAAGAGAAAATAGAGCAAATGTTTCTGTAGGGTAAGTTCTCTGTTAGTACAAGTAGAATAAAGTGGGTGGTTTGTGTACTTCCAAATTCTAATGTAATCATTAGAATTCTGCATACAACAAAAGTGCCTTTGGGAGTCTATGAGATAGGTAACCCCATGATTAGTATAATAAGTAGAGAATTAGTTAGTTAGTTCCAGGCTAAGATGATAAGAGAAATAAGGCTTGGTATCTATAAATCTATAAATAAGGAAAGAGCCTGAAAGGGAGATCTTGTGATTTGAGAGGACATTCAGATAGTTGTAAGGAAGTCTACAGTTTTCAAAACTCTTCAAAATCATTGGTTCTGTTTACAGTTTTAGTTCAATTACTATGAAGAAAAAAAACACCTTTAAGGTGAAAACTTTTAGAAAAAAAGTAGCTTAACTTTTAGAAAAATGATTTTTTAATGAATATTTAATGCTATTTTTTTATTTCTTTGTTACATCTCGTGTTTTTTTTTTCTTTTAAACAGCGCATCTCGTGTTATTTTGATGTTTTTTTTTTCATATTTTTATTAGTTTTTGGCAGATAGTTTTATTAGGTAATTATCTTCTTCAACATGGTCTCAAAATTGCTTTACTTTGTTTTCAATGATTAGCTATAATAATGTTTTTTTTTTTCTTTTAAATTTATGTATTGAGTAAATCAGAATAACATATCCAGTGGTTTCGAAATTATATTTGCACCCTTTTTTTTTTAAAAAGAGGAAAATTTTGTATATAATTGGAAAAAAACTGGATGCAGTTGTAACTCGAGAAAGTTTTAGAGAACATCACTGCCGTGTAAATTACTATTAATTACTTTTATTAAACACCAATATAAAATAAGTTAAATATTTTATCATTTATAGTCTACGTAATATCCTAAAAAATGATTTAGAATAAAAATCAATCTAAAATTTAGCTTTAGAGATAAATAAAATAAAACTTAAATATTTTTTAACAAAAAAATTTTAAAAATAAGAAAATCAATTCTTCAGTTTTTGCTTTTATAATAACAATCACCAACTCTTTCTAAAAAGATATTTTGTTTTATTTTTATAAAACTACTAACTCTCTCTCAAAAGTTGTTCTTTTCCTTTTCTTTGTTTTCTTTTTAAAATTTCATCTTCTTTTTTTTATCAAACTGATGATCAGAGGTCATCTCTAGATTGCAAGAGTGGTCAATCAGATTCTTGAACAAAGCCCCTGATTTTAGGTTTTTGAAACTTTCTTGAGTATCTCTATTCTATAAAGGTAAGGAAAGTTAGTTTGAATGTTTTTAGTAGAGTAGAAGAGTGTAAAGGTGTATAAGAGTATATGAGTAAGAGAATACTAAGATACCATACTTCCTGTAGACTGAAGCCATATTTACAAGACCTTGCCACTAAAGACCATATATTTTCCAATTATGATTTTGAAGGTTGAATTGAGATCAATTAGAATCAATCATAATAATCTATTAATTGATAATTAATAGCGGGCTGGGCCATAACAAATCGATGAATGATGATATTCTGGTAAGGAAAGCTACTTGTATGTTTTTTTTATAGATATTGTATTTACTTGTCTTGTGAATTTGGGTAAGGGGAGCTAGTTTAAAATTTGAGTATTTTAATAGATATTGTAATTATTTGTTTTATTAAGTATGAATTGGATGAATTTAAATTAAATTGAATGAATGTTTATATATGATATGATGTAGTATCAATGTTTGTGAATTGTGAATCATATGAAATGATAATCGAGACATAGTATCTTGAGATACACATGTTGAAATTGTTAAGATGTACATTATTTGGGGATTTGAGCTAAGGATGTATTCTGACTCTACTTGTACATTGGATTTAAGTGTAGACAAAGATTACCGGGTGGCGGGTGGTAGAGTCGAAGGAGGTTCATATAGTTATGTCCGATGTTTGAAATATGAGTTGATCGGAATAGGAAATATGGATTAACCCGGTGCATATGAAAACTATATTTGAGGTTTGAAGTATGAACTGATCTGAACAGATTACTGTATGAGTTGATCGAAATAAGTAAATGGGTGCAAACCTCTAAGTCTAACTCAATACACGAGTATTACGATAGTCTAATATCCTTTTATATATATATATATATATATATATATATATATATATATATATATATATATATGATATGAGTTATTGTCATGATAATAATGATGTGATGTGTGAGATTAATTATTAAAACTAGATTTGTTGTACTTTGGTTGATATAAAAATTTAATTTATGATATAATTTTTTTAAACTCTTTTTTCTTTGTTTTATGAATCAATTTTTTTATTTTTAAAATTAAATTTTTTTGAAAAATATGATTTTAATATTTTCATTATCATTGAAATCATTTTACGCAATTTAAATTAATTTCACTAATGCTTTTATTTTTGTAAGTATACTTTTTTCATTGGACAAAAATAATACATTTAAACAAAATCAAAGTTTTTAAAAAGATTTCTTGACTATTTTTTATTATAAAAAGTGGTTTTAAACTTAAAAAATAAATAATTACCAGCAATTTTTACTTTAAATTCTAGACTTTTATTTTTAACTTTTAATACGAAAGAAAAGTTGCGTGAAATATATCCTAACTCTAAGCTCCTTTCAAAGGTTAGTTCAAGAAAATAACGTATCTCAAATATTTATTATTTTGTTAAATGAAAACTTATTAAAATAAAAAGATAATTAGTTACAACTTGTTATACTCAATAATAGCATAACAATTCAAATGTTATGATTGAGTTGTAACTCAGGACTGTGCACAGTGAGATATATGCCACATGGATGATTAGTGTTTTTTTTTTCTTTCTTTCTTGATGATTAACAATTTAATATCATTTTTTATGAGAGGAAAAGGGCTTAAATTTGCTATTTTATTCTTAGGATTTGTAATTTGTTTTAAGGTCTTCGATGGCTGAATCACTCATGGCATGGGTTAGTAGAGACGAAACTGCTTGATTTCCTAGGGTTCCGACGCCTGAATTTTTAATAATATTATATACAATTATTAATCATCATGGTTATAATAGCCAATTATTTATATTTTTATGCCGTATCTTGTCTTTTTGGAGCAACTACAACAATATTGGGATAATCTTATGCAGATAATTATTTTCATAAATACATATAGAATAAAAAAGAAGTAAAATGAATTGAATTATTTCCTTAACTTTGACATGAGCTCTCTCTCATTCATGTTCTCCGAAATCAATTCGTTTACCATTTTAAGCTTAGGGACAAACTCACAGAACAATTTTTTTTTTTTTTAAGAATAATGATGTTTTTGGTCTTCAAAAAATTGTCAACATTCAATTTTTATTTGTGAGATTTCAGAACACTGTACATTTTTTAAATACCCACTTTGATCGTTCTACCTAAGTCTATCAAGTTACCATCCACGGTTACTTGGTGAACTTTCTAAGAGAGTTCCCAACTGTTGAACGCATAGATTTTGTCCCCTTGTTAGGCAAGCAAATATACAACAGTCTAACAGAGTTAGAATAAAAAACAAAGGTTGAGGCATTTAGAAAAGACAAATGAGAAAATTGAGGTTTAGAAAGTCAAGGCAAAGAATGAAAATTTATAGGGAAGAAAAAGTGTTAACTAAAAGTTTTTCAAACCAAGTTGAATCCAAATAAAAGGGTAATGATGAAGGAAATGTTGAGCGATTAATGCGGTGTTTGGCAGGTCAATGCAATGAAGAAAAATGAAAAGGTGAACTAAATTAGCAACAATGATATGCATGAAAGTATATAGCTGGACCCTTTTTTTTTGTTGTATTTGACTATTATGCAGTCAAAATATGTTTGGTTGAATTGGTCTTGTGTGTGGCCATCGCCGCTTTCCTTTACCACCTTATTCTTTTTTCTTGGATTTGATGTATGACTTTGAAGCAAGTGGTTTTTCATCCTTTTCATTTTGAAGGAGTAAACCCAATGCCCCACATTACAAGCCAACCCAATTCCTCAATCTTAGTATGCTCCTAGTTCAGATTGGTTGTGTCCTTGTTGCCTCTTTTGTTTGCTTGTTTCCCAGTATAATAATACAGAGCATTTAGCATGCTTTTGGATTGCTTTCAGACAAAACAAGATATGCTTCACTTCTAAATAGACAATACAGAGGGAAGACTCTTCTTTTGTTGGTTGAATTCAACCTCTGTTCATGTTGGATCCAACTTTTTTACAGACATTATTACTGATAATGATGTTATTGGAAATAATTGAGCATATTGGTGGTTGACCCAATATAAAAAAAATATAATAGAAATTGAGGTGAATAATCACTGTGTTAATATTTTGAAAGGAATGCAAGACTTGAATTGTAGCCGTGGACATTCCTTACAAGTTACGTTCCAGTGTCAATCGTTTCTGGCAGTCTAATGATGTTTGCTCCAAGGTAAAATTTTATGGGTAAGGATTTATAATATTATTTTTTGAAATATTTATTGGATTAAACATTTACTACTTATTGACTTTGATTTTGATCAATTCATGGATCGAATTATCACTGAGCTAAAATTATAATTATCACTGAGCTAAAATTATAATTTATAGTCACTATAAATTGGTTCTACTTAGGAAGATAACAATTTAAACTGTTGAAGTATTAGAACTGTTAGGATTTTTTTTATTGTTGCTTAGTTGGTTATTTACTCTGTTAATAATGCCCTGGTTTGTAGGGCAATCTGTTTGTTTGAATTGGTCTTAGACCCACTTACCACGTTGTTAGGAACTGTAAACGTGGAGCTTGTTTCTGTTATTTCCTTGTAACAGGCTTGTATAAAGCCTTGCTTTTGCAATTCAATATATGCTTTTCAGTTTAAACTTGCAAATTTATTCTGAGATCCAACATCTGGTATCAGAGCCTCGTCACAGAGGCCTGATAAGAAACTGCAGTTTCTTAAGAAAATAGCAAGAGCAAGAGATTCATAAAAGAGAAAAAATTCAGAGAATTATGGCTACAGAGAACAGCAGCTTTGTTCAGCCAGCAATTCCACGGTTTGATGGTCATTATGACCATTGGGCCATGCTCATGGAGA
>Ga0209489_100998_pt1 | contig 57141 bp, 31 predicted proteins | sample SiratrowhiteBW_FD_187527 | JGI IMG/M metagenome (GOLD analysis project Ga0209489, IMG submission 187527) | Root nodule microbial communities of legume samples collected from California, USA - Siratro white BW (SPAdes) (version 2) | ecosystem: Host-associated > Plants > Roots > Nodule | place... | reverse complement strand
AATAAAATAATACAAATGCTATCAAATTTATAAGTATGGTTCATGTAATCTTTTAAAGTAATCATCTCCACCATCTTATATCAAGACGGAGAGCTGTAATTACAATTTGTAAAAAAAAAAAAAAAAAAAAAAAACTTTAAATTAAAAAAAAAAAAAAAAAAAGAGAATTGATCAGTCCAAGATCATACATACGAATAAAAATAAACTCACATTTAGCCACACATCATGTCATGACTAAATGTAAAACGTCATTCATACCAGACTTATCTTACCTATGTTCTCAATGTTAAATTGACATAAAGTATCTATTATAAAGCTAGATGTACACCTGCTACCAAGTCAAAACAACACTTAAGACACAAGTCATATTGCTTGAGCATCCTCTTTAACACTCGAGTGATATGCTTCCAAAAGAGATACAATCGTCTTGGCCTCTCTTACCTAAGCTACAACCCAACACTTGAGTTATATGCCATGTCACTTGAGCGACATAAGGTGATTAAGATTATACTCTATTTAGGTCTTGCCTAAACGACAATATATCACTTTAGGATATCCGATCAAAAGAGCAACTCAAACAACTAAAACACAATGTTTTTATAGACATATACAATTCTGCAAAAATCCATACTTCTCAGGTTTGACATAAATGAAAATAATATACATATTACCACAAGAAACCATTATAATTCCACAATCTCAACATAAGGTTCACATATCTTCAAGTTTCATACAATCTATACATTCAAAACAATCATCACATTGCATGGAAGTATTATTAGTTTCCCTTACCTGGATTAAAGCATGATTTATCTAATTATTTCTTGATGATTCATTTGCAACGCTGTAAATCGTCTTAGTAAGCTTTTAAAAGTCAATCCTACGCCAACAATACCTCTTCTTAAACATCCTGTTGAGAATGGAAGAATAAAGAATAAAAATTGAGATAAAGTTTATGATACTTAGCAAAACTAAACTTTGATTAATCCAATATGCTTTAATCTCCTCAAGTTCTTCAAGACGTAATATGGCAGTAAATATGCGATCAAAATCTCTTGTTTGGTTAAAGAGAAAGTAAAGAAAGAAAGAAATTCTAGATTGAAGATTTTAAAAGGAACTAATAAATAAACATCTAACTTATACTTACAAACTTCAGCTCCTATTCCTTTTAAAACTTATTATTATAATGTTTTTGGGTCTTAGAGAACATAGGCTTAAAGTACTAAAATATTCATACTTCTGTAATACCTTATTCAAAGGTCAAACATATCACTACGATCATAAATTAGAAGATATTCATCTTTTTTTTATTTTTATTAAATCTTGCATATGATAATGAAGCAACAAAACAATGACATGGAAGACAAAATTCAAGGAATTTGAAATCCAAGGTAAAAGAAGAAAATTTAAAATTGCCAGAAAGACTCATTTTTTTTATATATAAAAGGCTTATGTTAGGTATCACTATGGTTTTTGACATCTCAGATAGGCTGACACTACAAAACTCACCAATCATACGTAACCATAAAAAATGTATTATTAAAGGAAAACAAAAAGAACAAAAAACAAAAAGTATAGGGCGGCACACCATGCAAAAAAGAACAAACTCCCTACAAATGAAACAAATGGAGTTAAAATCTATTATGAAAAAAGTTTAGCCTAATATAGTCAGACGAAGTAGAATATCAAGCAAACTCAATTCTATTTTCCACACCTAAATTTGCCAATCTATCAATACAATTATTACCCTCCCTAAAGACATGAGTTACTCTAAACTCAATAGTATCACAAATATGCGTACACACACCATCTACTTTAAGAATCCAAGGAATGACATGAGCATAACAGAAAATTTCACAAAGCAAAGAAGAGTCACACTTCAATCAAAGTCTTTTAAACCTTTCAATTGAGCATATTCAGTAGCAAGAATTACACTCATTGATCTAAACATAAAGAGCATGCTGAATATCCAAGAAAGTATAAAAATTATACGTATTATTCCCATAGCTAACACTGAAATACCTCCACAAGCTACAAAATCAAGAGCACATCTAGCAGCTCCATCAGTATTTAACTTTAATCCAACCAATCTTAGATAGGACCTTGTTAAGTCTAGTGCTAAAACCAAATTGTTTTAACATAAAAAAATCAGAAATTTGGTTAAACATATGCTTTATGGAAGTGTTACCTAAAATCCGGATATAATCTTTAATAATATGCGAAGCAATATTTAAGTTAATAGCTTGTTGAAATATGAAAAAATTCCTCCTCCTCAAAATTATCCATAAGAAAAATATATAACTTATTAAATAAAATATTATTTGTTATAAACTGAAAACTTTTCGAGGAAGGACTTACCAAGAGTGGTCTTACATTCATTTTAAGTGTTTTTTTTTCAACATTTTGTAATAATAATTTTATTTAATAGATAAATATTTTTAAAATGCAATATTCACTATAAGAAAATTCATTATTACCTATAATATAATCAAGAAATCCGTATATAAAATAAAGTTACCTATGGACTATCTATAGAAAAAGATTCAGAGGTAGATTGGACACATATAATTGTTATGTACAAATTTTTTTTAAAATTCATATACTAGTGACCATAGATAATAATTGTACCTAATTACCTACAAATAAGTCCTTAGGTAATTAGGTATGAATTTGTCCATAGGTAGCTTTGAATAAGTAATATATGGATAATTTCATATATAATTATAATTATATATATATATATATATATATATATATATATATATATATATATATATGAATTAATATGTAGGTAATTACCCGTGGATAATTTCGTATGAAATTATGTGGGATACCTAAACAACTACTGCAATTTAATAAAAGAGACCTTTGTATGTAAAACATATCTGCAATACTAGACATACATATCTTAGATGGAATATTTAAAGGTGGTAAGGAAGGAATCAAGGCAATTACACCTCATGTAAACTCTTGCAAATTACACCTCATGCTAACCAAGTTTTCATGGAAGGAATAGTATACTCTTGCAAATTCTCAATTCTAATTAGAGCTTTTGAACTATATTTTACAGTTCAAGGAGGATTTTCACCATTATGGATTGGCTCATGAGTGAGATCACAAGGCTAATAAAGAGCACAATGAGTCTACAAGGAGGATCTATGTGGGGAGAGTGCTTGTCGTAGCTAATATGACCTTTTAGTGCTTCAAATTTGTTTGGATTTCTTTTTCCAGTTTATCTTCCTAGAGTTTTCAAGTTGTGTTACTCTACTCACAAAGACAATGGTTGATCAAAGACAAGGAGTTTTACTTTTGCTTCTTATGTTTATTATGTAATTTGATTTTCTATAGGAGTATAACGCCTTCAACCTTAATTTCCTACACTACACTATACTCTCTCTATATATACATAGCTCTATAATACTTTCAATGCTCATAATATTTGTTCTTTTCATCCTTACTCAATTACACTTTGATTTGTATTACCTTCACTTGGATTTGACAGAGAAATTGGGGTCTTCGTATTTTAAAGAGAGCAAAGCGGTGGCATCCAGTTCAAACTACAATTAATTTTTAATATTATTTTTTTACAATCTATATGTAACAGATATCTCTGTTTACATACGGATACAATAAATATTACCTACGAATTTTATTTTTTAAAAATTTTCCTACCTCAACATGTTAAATTTACTTATAGAATTTTACTCGGAACATGTACCGCCAAATTAATTTCGTATTACTTACAAATAAATTCGTATGTAAACATCATTTACATATTGCTACTAATCCATACATAAAATTAGTGAGTAACTCAAGATTTATCTACACATTTTAATTCATTAATAAATATTTACAAACAAACATGGAATTTATTGTTTTTATTATGTCTATGTTAATATTATTTGTTTTAAAATATAACTTAATTTAAATTATATTTTTAATATTTTTTATAATTACAATATTACTACATATTATTCATGATTGGAAACAAAAACTGACAACACACAATTAATTTCATATCCAAGATGCAAAATGATATTGTAATATCCGGTTTAGAAACGACTACTTGTCGCCTTAAGTTAACCACTCTGGGATTAGGGTCGGATACTTGTCGCCTGTGATCGGCCGGAAAGAAGCAATCAGCAACTCCATGACTACACGTAACCTCTGTCAAAATAGCCTGCAAAAGCTGACATAACGTAAGTTATAAGTTAAACACCAATCCTATAAATATGTGGGTAAACGAAGATAAAGGTAAGTAAGAGAATTATAACTATTATTACCCTAAGCTCCGATAACTGAATACTTACTTGAGCGTCGGAGTGCAATCGCAAGTACCCCGCCTATCGTAGTGACCGAGGTGAGCAACTCTAAGGCCGGAAGACGAGAAACCGAAGTAGGAACGAGAAGTGGTGATTGAAGCGGGACGACTACTGTTCGGGTGGTGTTAAGTCAACTCTGAAGGTTCCCCTAAACCTGTGTAAGAACAATTGGCGCCCACCGTGGGGCCCGAAGAGTTACGAAAAAACTTGAATGGTATCAACCCGCAGCCAATTGAATGAGCAAAGACCTGACAGAGTAATGGCCGGAGCAGACCTAATGGCTCTGTTGTTATTATTACATAGAGAGATGGCTGAAATAAAGTAGAAGGGAGAAGAGGAGATGCGAGCAATAAGACAGAAAAATGAGGACGACATCCACTCGCTGAGGCAGCAGAACGAGCAGGATATGTGTAGTCTCAAGTAGGAGAATGAAGAGTTGAGGAGGAAACTGTTGGGCGAAAGGGCCGACAAGACTAAGGTGATCACGATATCAGGACGCTCAAAGGTAAGCACCCCCAATCCCGAGAAGGAAGATGAAGTGTCTTACCAGACGGGAGAAACCTCAAACCTTGACGAGAGGCGTCACTCATTCGTGGACGGTATCATAAATGTTGAACTACCAGATAAGTGGAGAGGACTGACGATTGACCGATATGATGGGTCTACGGACCCCGATGAGCATATCGACGTATACACCACAGACATCGGACTGTTCACTACTAGTGAGGCCATAATGTGCCGAGTATTTCCCAATAGCCTCAAAGGGATGGCATTAAGTTGGTTCACCAAGCTTCCCCCATACCCTATTGACTCTTTTAAAACCTTGGTAAACTTGTTCACTACACAGTTTACCACAAGCAAACCTCACCGCCTAACCTTGATTGCTCTCGTGAACATCCGGCAGGGAAAGGGGGAATCCCTCCAAGCATTCATGGATAGATTCAGTTAGGTAGCACTCCAAATCTGAAACCTCAATTCGGAGGTCGCCCTCCACCACATGGTCACAGCTCTTCGATCGGGACCCTTTGCTGACAGTCTTTACAATAAACCCGCCATGGACATGAACGAGATGAGGGTAAGGGCGTCTAAATTCATGCGCCTGGAGGAGCTAAGAGACTTTGGGGGGGCAGATGAAGACGGAGTCCCAAACCCTCTATTACCACTCCCAGCCGGACAAAACTCAAATTAGAGAGAAGTCTTTTTTTCCACTACCACTAGCGCGACCAAGGGAAGCTAGACTCCCAAAATTTGCAAACTATACGCCCTTTAACACTAGCCGGGGGCGAGTACTAGAGGAGGCTCTCAGCGCAGGTTTGATGCCCACCCCAAGAAAGGCTGCAACTTCCAGGAAAGCAGACACATCAAAACACTGCCGTTTCCACCAGAACTACGGGCATACCACAAAGAAATGTTTGGCATTAAAAGATAAAATAGAAGAATTAATTCAGGCTGGTCACTTGAGGCAATTTGTGCGATAACCAGTCTAGGACAGCAAGAAGACAGAGATCCCCTGAACGAAGAGAGCCACGAGGGAAGCCGAAGAGAAGGACCGAGGAAAGGGCGAAAACACCTTGTCCAACATCATCACAACTACCAGGCCCGAGCACGTGCGTCAGAGGAGTTATCAACATAATAGCAAGAGGATTTGCCGACGGAGGATCGTCAGCCTCAGCTAGGAAAAAATAATTAAGGGCAATACAGTCAACGAATGCAGTGTCCATGCCTATTCGACGAAGAATGCCACCGATCACATTCACCAATGCAGATTTTAAGGGAATCAACCCGTTCCAAGATGATCCAATGGTAATAACTGTTGAGATCGAGAACTTCTCGGTTATCAAGACCTTGGTGGATCAAGGAAGCTCAGTTGACATGCTATATTGGAGCACCTTCAAGAAATTGTGCCTTTCGGACAATAAGATACAGCCATACGAGGACCAGATCGTGGGGTTCTGAGGTGAACGAGTTGACACCAAGGGTTACATTGATTTATATACTAGGTTCGGAGAGGAAGGGGCGTTCAATTCGAAAACTATTAAAATACGATATCTGTTGGTAGACGCCGATACATCGTATAATGTGCTCTTAGGAAGGTCATCATTGAACCTGCTGGGGACGATAGTGTCAACACCCCATCTGGCCATGAAGTTTCCTTCTCCGGAAGACGACATCATCACGGTCCACGTGAACCAGAAAACAGCCCGGCAATGCTACGCAGCAAGTCTTAGGATTGAGCCTCGAAGTCAAGTCTCGAGGGCAGAAGGAAGAGTTTCTAAAAGGAGCCATGTGGTAGCCGTCACAGAATTAGATCCTAGGATAGAGGAAGTTAAAGTAGAGCCCGAAGAGGAAACTCAGTATGTCCCACTCAGGGGAAAAGACAAGACAACCAGAATGGGAGTATCCCTGTCTAGAGAAGATGCTAAGCAGCTCAGTGTCACCTTGCAGAAGAATGTCGACGCCTTCGCATGGACAGTCGCAGATATGCCAGGTGTCGACCCATCCATCATAACGCACAAGTTGTCAACATTCAGAGATGTCAGACCCGTTGCTTAGAAAAAACGAAAGTTCGGGGAAGAGAAAAGGGCAGCCGCTCGTGAAGAGACTGAAAAATTGCTACAAGCAAAATTCGTTCGAGAAGCGCAATATACCACTTGGTTAGCAAATGTCGTGTTAGTCAATAAGATGAATGGCAAATGGAGAATGTGTACAGACTACACCGACCTTAACAAAGCATGTTCGAAGGACTCTTACCCTTGGCCGAGCATCGACCGTTTGGTGGACGGTGCAGCCGGACACAAATATATGAGCTTCCTCGATGCTTTTTCGGGATATAACCAAAACCGACTTCATGACCGACGATGTCAACTATGTGTACGAAGTTATGCCTTTCGGGCTGAAAAACGCTGGAGCAACTTACCAGAGATTGATGGATAAGATATTCCAAGGACTGATAGGTCAGAGCGTGGAAATATATGTAGACGACATGATTATCAAATCCTCCTCATTTAACCAACACATTGAAGACTTATGCCAAGTCTTTGAGGCACTAAAAGCAGTGGGAATGCGGTTGAACCCCGACAAATGCGTTTTCGGAGTTGAGGGTGAAAAATTTCTCGTATTCATGCTAACCAGTGAAAGAATCGAGGCAAACCCCGACAAATGTCAGGCAATCATGGAGATGCAGAGCCCAAAGACTGTTAAAGAGGTGCAACGCCCTGTTGGAAGAGGGTAGTCGCCCTATCGCAATTCATGCCAAAGATGGCCGAAAAGATCAAGCCCATCTTAAGTTTACTAAAAAAAGCATCTCGCTTCAAGTGGGACGATAATGTGAAGACGCCTTCATCCAATTAAAGACATTTTTAGCTTCTCCACCAGTGATACAGCAACCTCGCCCCAACCAAGCCATCATTGTTTACCTATCGGTATCAAAGGATTCAATCAGCACAGCCTTGGTTCAGGAGGTAGAGGGAGAGCAGCGACCTGTATATTTCACCAATAGAACCCTACAAGAGGCAGAGACAAGGTACCAAATGATTGAAAAAGTAGCTTTGGCCCTGGTACTCACAGCAAGAAGGATGCGTCCATACTTCCAAAATCATGAGGTGATCATAAGAATCGACTACCCGATAGCCCGAATCTTGTCCAAACCTGACCTAGCAGGACGAATGATCACATGGTCGATAGAGTTTTCGAAGTACGCAATAGGATATGAGCCGCGAGGAGCCATCAAGGCACAAGTCTTGGCAGATTTCATAGCAGAGATGAGGCAGGAACCCTCGGAACCGGATACCATCCAGCCGGTATGGATCTTATACATAGACGGTTCCTCGAATAGTAAAGGTGCCGGAGCAGGGGTGGTATTGGAAGGACCGTGAGACCTCTTGATAGAACAGTCCTTAAGCTTCGGATTCAAAACGTCTAATAATCAGGCTGAGTACGAAGCCCTCATAGTAGGACTAGAATTAGCCCAAGATATGGGAGCACAAGATGTAATTTGCAAAAGCGATTCACAGTTGACAGTAGGACACATAACCAGGGAATTCCAGGTCAAGGATCCTTTATTGTTGAAATACTACCACAAAGTCCGAACACTTTTGCAAACCTTTTCATCTGCTAAGGTGGAACATATCAAACGAGAGCACAACACCCGTGCCGACTTACTGTCCTAATTAGCCAGCACCAAGAAAAGGAGTCACCATAGATCCTTAGTACAGCAGATGCTAGAAGTCCCTAGCGTTGATGAGAGGGAACATAGTTGTTGTGTACCAAAAACAGAGGCAGCATGGTTCGAACCAATACGACAATTTCTCTTAATCCCCATCTGCACCTTCTCGAACACCGCCTCATCATGAGCCAATGTTGCCTCTGATAGAGATTGCTCGAGCTCTCGGACATCTACTAGAAGTTTCTCATTATTCTTTTTTACTCCCTCCGAGTAGGCCCTCAGAGCATCTCGTTCTTGCTCGACCTTCTTTAAATTTAGCTCGGCAACCCTTAGCTCTTCACCCAGCGCAGCGTTGGCATCACGGGTTTCTTTCAAAGAAGCGGTTGAGATCGACAACTCCTCCTTAATCTTGGCTAATTCAGGCACACCCCCTTTAAGCACATGGGCTCGGAGGACTTTGGTGATGGCAAGTGTTCGACTGTGCATCTCCAGGCATGTATTCACTAAATCCACAGTGGAGCTTCCACTGAGAGTCTTCCTTTCGGCAGAAGAAAGGGACATGCTTGTGCTCTTAGCAAAATTGAGATCAACAGCAAATAAGGATTCTACAACACCCTTGTTGGCCTCAACCAACTCCTTGTTTGTATCAAGAGCGCTCTGGCGAGACCTCTTCGGAGAGGGTTGAGAAGACAAGGCCTTCTTGTCTTTACCTTTCTTATCTTCCTTCGCCTTCTCCTTCTTCTCTTTATGTTTCCTCTTTTCGGATTCAGGAGAGGGAGGAACCTGGACAGGATAGGAAGCAGGAACCGAACCCTCACCCGCAACCTTCTCGGTGGCTTCTAGGCCTCCCTTGATTTTCTTTAATCGATCAAGAAAGGCAAGTCCTCGTTGAGCCATGATACCTGCCATAAAATAAACAAATTCAGTAGAGTTAAAAACTGAACCATGACAGTATAAAAAACGATCATACCATATAAATCCACCCAGCGGTGTGAAGAAAGATAAAGCTTAAGAATGGAGAGGACATTGAGCTTTCGGGGGAGCTGATCCAGTATTTCAAACATCTTTTTGTTGTCCTCAGTCATAGCAGACCTCGGCCAAGATAGATAGTGAACGGGATCCCGGGTCCAATACAACGGAAACTTGGGGGCATCCCCATTAAAGAAATGATGCCTTCTGGCAGGAGTTATTATGATTTTGAAAAAAGAATCTTTGAAATATTTGTAAGAGGAAGAGAAATGAGTAAAAAGAAAATTGTGAGATTGGCTAACTAAAGAAACCCATTTGACAAGACTAAAAGAGCGAGTGCTGTAATAAGACAGAAACACATGGGGGAAGGATGAAGACGGAACATCTCGGCAAGAAGCCGGAATGCTTGAAGTGATGCCCAAGAGTTAGGATGCAACTGCGTGGGCGCCACGTTCAAGGTACGAAGCACACCCATGGTGAACTCATCAAAGGGAAGACGAACATGCGAATCTGTGAACAGGCAGAGATAGATATAAAAGAAGTCATGGTCGTGACCTTCCCGACCATGACATACATTATCTATCGACGTGCAACGCTCAACAAATAACTTTGTACTCGTCTTTCCCTAAGTAAACATAGGTACAACTGCCGCATATGTATTCATCATAGACGACCATCTATATCTAGAAAATTGATCAGTGACCAAAGCACTCGCCCACTCATAACCACGACGACGAGGAAGGTTACTCTCAGCCAACTCGGACAGAAGGATGCCGGTCATGTTGGGCTGCTCATAAAATTCAGCGTGACCACTACTCGACACCTCTTCAAACAAGTCAGGGGAACTCTCAGAAATCCTAGATTCCGCCCTAGCGCTTGAAGAAACACTCCCCGTAGACTCAGAAAAACCGGACAAGAACGACATTCGCTACCTCTGGGTATAAAAGCGCTGCACGTAGCCACTACGAAGTATGATTGGTTGTCGAATATCGGAGGTATTCAGAAAAGCACAAAACACCCAATGATCCCAGCATGCCTATTTATAGAAGAAAAACTCGTCTCCCAAGGAATCTGAACAGTGCATGATCAACTCCTCACCGTCAGATCATTTAAGCACGACTCCCAAGCAAGACACGTCATCACTAACCATAGGAAGCAAGGATGAAAAACACCATTGTCCCGCCTTCAAGGACCGCCAAGGTTTTTTCAAAATAGTAAAGAATCAGATACCTCTTCGCGTACCAGCAGCCAACAGAGTTAACACTAAGACCGAAACCTTTTCGTTCTCAAAGTCACTCAAGCTTGGGGGGCAAGTGTAATATCCGGCTTAGAAACGGCTACTTGTCGCCTTAAGTTAACCACTCTGGGATTAGGGGCGGATACTTGTCGCCAGTGACCGACTGACATGTGATCAGAAAGAAGCAATCAGTAACTCCATGACTACACGCAACCTCTGTCAAAATAGCCTGCAAAAGCTGACATAACGTAAGTTATAAGTTAAACATCAATCCTATAAATATGTGGGTAAACGAAGATAAAGGTAAGTAAAAGAATTATAACTATTATTACCCTAAGCTCTGATAACCGAATACTTACTTGAGTGTCGGAGTGCAATCGCAAATATCCCGCCCATCGTAGTGACCGAGGTGAGCAACTCTAAGGTTGGAAGACGAGAAACCAAAACAAGAACGAGAAGTGGTGATTGAAGCGAAACGATTATTGTTCGGATGATGTTAAGTAAACTCTGAAAGTTATATCACCAAGATTATGACTCCTTTCATTAATTACTATTTGAGTCAACTAATATTGTTGATTAATATTATTATTTAATTATACGTAATAATAAAGTCAATATGCCACGTAAATAAATGAAATTAGTCAGATTTTATCTTCAACTAATTAAATTAATAAATAATCATGTATGAAAAAAAAAATATATCCCTAGTTCACTCCAATCCGGCATCAATAATAACAAGGAATCTAAATGAAAAGACCAAATGGTATGTGGAAAATAAAAAATAAAGAAAAGCAGCAGTAACAATCTTAAAATAGCGACACCAATGTGAGTCCTTCATTGAAGTCACATGAATCGTCCCTTTTTTGTCTCCAAACATACACCAACCAATCCACATGCAATCTCTAACCATTTGACTTCCCCAATCACCCGCTCCCAACCTCACGCGCCTCCGTCCTCCTCCACCAAAAAAACCTTATCTACACCGACTTAAAAGTCAAGTAGGACAAAGACCATTTTATTCAAATTTTTAATTTTAAAATAGACAATATAGTCGAAAATATTAATACCTTCTATTAAAATTGAAAAATAGTTCTAAAAATAATATTTATTTCTCTTAATTTTTGGGTTTGTTTTAATATTTCTAATAATTCTATAACACTTATAAAAATATAGTACTCTCTCTAATAATATTATTTCTAAGAGATTTGAGATGTGAACATTCTATATTAATTAAACAATAGACTTAAATATTTTTACTTTTTTATATTTTTCTTATATTTTTTTGTATAATATCTCTAAAATCGTAACTGTAAAAATTTTGGTTTTTCAACTTTTTAACCATTGTTAATATACTGTATGTTTAAAAATTATAATATTGCTAATTACTTAAGAATAAAATGTAATAATTGAGTTTAATGTAAATTATTATTCTGAAAATATGTTAATATTTTCTATTAACAAGTTAATGATATATTAGTGATGAATAAAAGTGGCTTCATTTGAATAAATTGAAAAACCAAATCTACATTTAATATTTTATGAAAATAACTTATGTATGCGTAAGGCCGCATAGGAAAATGATCACAAACTTTTTTTCTTCAAAACAATTACTTTCACAACCCTTTTTAACAATGAAATATTATATTAACAATTATAAATGTAAATATAATTTGAAAGTCAAATAATAATATAAATAGCTATACAATGATTGTATAAAATACGAAAGTTTTCAAAATATCATAATCTAGCTACATATGCCAAAAATGAATTTAAGTAAATAATATATACGTCTTAGATAAACTATTATAATGTAATAATGACATAATTATACGGTTTATTTATTTTATATATAATATATATATATTATCGTCAAAAAATCTCATTTTTATGTATTAGACTGATTTGATAACTTTTTTAAGAATATGTCACAAAGAAAGTTAAAATAGAAACGTATGCAACATCATTTTATTTTTGTTTAAGTGTTTTAGAATTTTTTATAACACGTTCCGTTAAAAAAATTAATGGACCGTTTACATATGCCAAAAGTAAACAAATGATGGTAGAATACGTTCAAGAGAAACTTTGAGATAAAATTTATAGTTACTATTAAATGGTAAAATATACTTTAAAAGTGATAAAATTGTATCCAGCTAAACTATCTTAGTGCATTTATTTCTTCAGGATATCATCATTAAAGGTAATTTTTATTTTCTTTTTAATATTTAAAGTAATAAAGAATTAAGAGAAAGAAATATTCCAAACACAGCACGTAGAATAAGGCATAAAAGTACTGAAATTCATGTAATATGAGTCCTATTTATACTAAAATTTCTGTTAATAGCTGTAATTTTTTCATCTTTTTTTATTATATGATATTTATGTATTTTCTTATATATTTTCCTCTAAATATTAAATACTATTAAAACATGAAAATCATAACGTTGACTTAGTTTCCGGATGGATTTTGGTTGAAAAAACAGTAATATATATATTATTGGATGTAATAAGAAAAAATATATGAAGAAAGAAAAATAACACAAATTTAATTAATGCTTTAGACTTGTACTAGCTTCAACTTTTCATAAATTTGTGCTTTAATTTAATGAGTATTTAAAGTCTAAACTTTAGATTATACATAAGTTAATTTATTTTATATTTTAGTTTTCGGTTACCAAAATGTGTTAAATAATAAAAGAAATTTTTTTATTTATAATATTTGGAAAAATATGTCAAATAAAATCAATAAATAGATTAATTATATATAAAAAAATTTATATATGATAATTAGACTCAAGATATTTTTGCAAGAGTTAGATAATAACTTAATAATATATAACTTAAAAGAATTAAAAATATATATACTTTATATTTTTACATTGATTTGTCTATATTATGTCTATTTTTTTATCAATACAATGAACTTTTACTTGATAGACTAACTTGCCAACATACAAATTGAGTATTAGTTAAATAACTGAATATTGTTTGAAACAACAATCAATTATGACTAAAACGCTATATACTATTTGAAATAACAATTACTTTTAGTTAAAACACTTGATTATAAGAGAACTAATAAAAATGTTTCAAGTTACTAATCAAAAGAGAGACAAATACAAAGTTATGTTACTATTTCAAATTGTTAGAAAATACTAAAACGTTATATCAACAGGCTAGATTATAAACTTATTCTTGAGATTTTTAATCTCTATGACATTGATAGATAGTTTGTGAACAAAAATAATTTTTACTTCTAGTATGTATTATTTATAAAAGTCATGAAAAAGATAATTGTTACATAAAAATATAACTATTGTGAGTCTTGAGAAGTTTTGTATTCACCATATATTTAAATCAGATAACTTTATTTTATATTCAGTAAAAATACAAAGCAATTTCTCTATGCATAAATTACATATACTTTTTTTAAAAAATATTATTTGTAAAATAGCTTTAACATATGCTTTGGAGTATTTTTAATAATTGATGGTAAGACAAGAAAACATTTTTTTCTCACAGTATATTGATAAGTAGTATTGTGAAAGATTAAAAATTACATATGTTATTATCTTCCTAAGCTCAAATTTACAAATGAATATTTATACAAAATGTATTTTATTTTCGTGATTGTGAAACAAAACAAGTATTTAATAATTGAAGGTAAGACAAGAAAACTTTTTTTTCTTATAATACATTGATAAACCTTTGAGTAGTATTGTGAAAGATTAAAAATTACATATGTTATTATCTTCTTAAGTTCAAACTTACAAAGCTTAAATTTATAAATGAATATTTATACAAAATGTATTTTACTTTTGTTATTGTGAAACAAAACAAGTACGTGTCGAAATCATATTTAAAAACAATGTACTATATTTTATATTTTGCTGTAAAACATTTAATTAAAATTACATTGTGTAATGCTAAATATGTTGAATATTTTGTAAGTATATTTAATAAAAGATGATTTGTAATTTAATTGAAAATATAATATGATTCTATTAATTAAAACAAGAAATATCAGCATTGCTTGCTATAAATAATAACATGTATGTAAATCAGGTAGTTTAGGATATTATTCATGAAGTTTTAAATATGGAATAAATCATATGAAAAAGAATATTCACCAAACTGTTTAAAGTATGTAATAATATTAGTTATTATTTTTAACTATGTATAAAATGGTAGAAAAAGAGTAAGAAGATTTTAGATCTATTGTTATTATTAGTCGTATCTGTATTTTTATTATGTTATTTTATTTTATTGAATTATAATTTAATTACTATTATAATTTTTATTATCTTATATATTAATGTTTAAGTAATTTAATATACTTTTAATATATAGTTATTTATATAATGTTTTTATTCACTCTTATGCAGCTTTGTTTGTTAGAGATAATGTCTAAGAAATTTAAATTTAAGATGAAAAACCTCAAATCTTATAGAGAGAGAAAAAGCAGGATGTGAAATAAAATATTAGTTCTAGTAGTTATTTGAAAGGGGATGAAGCATAAGAAAAATAATAAAATATTATTACATAGTTTCAGAGATATATTAAGAACCAGAATGTGTAAAAAACAAGAAAAATCCATTTATATATTATTAGTGAAAATATAAGTAATATCGCACTTATATATCCGTATTTTTTACTGCATCATTTTATAATTTTGAAAAAAGTAAAATTACTAAATAGTTGTTTATTTTATTGAAATTATATCATAAGAAAAAGGTTTGATTATAACACTTACCACTTACTCTTGATGCCAGCGAGTTCCCACAGTTTGCTATTTGTATTTCTGTTTTCCTTTGTTTTCTTCTCCATAGTTGAAATTTTTTTGTTTTCTCATTTGTTTACATTGATATTTATTGTGAATTTTGTATTTTAACTTAAAAATATTATGATCAAATATAGAATAGAAAAAGTTTGTATATATTAAATAGGAGAATTTTACTATATATTGTTATAAATGAAAAATTATTATTATTATAGTGAAAATAAAAATGTTAGAATCCTTAGCCCCTGAAAGTGAGAATGCACAAAAGAGGAACACATGCAGCTAAAAAGATGGTGCTACCTTAATTATAGGTTTCCCTTTGGATCAAGCACAAAACACAGAGAGAAGAAAGAAGAAAGAAGAAAGATCTTATCTTTCTTCTTCTTACACATAAATTTCCTTCACCCAATTCAAATTCTTCTTTTCTCTTTCCATGTCTCGCACTCCCAACTACGAGTTCCAGGAATGGTGGAACAAGCAGCGTGAGAAGAACAACAACGCCGTCGATCCCCTAAACGACCCAAACCACGACCACTCCCACACCGCCCCGCCGCCGTCCTTCACCGTCCTCGACGTTGACTCCTCCTCCTCCTCCGTCGCCGCCAAAAAAGAACGCTCCCGGAGCGCGCGCCAGCTCTCCTGGGTATGCCTTCTCAAATGCCAGCAGCTCGCCGCCTCGCTCGGCTGGCTCTCCGGCGGCGTCTTCAACCTCGCGCGCACCGCGCACCGCCGGATCGCGGACTCGGCGTCGCTGCGCGGGGACTCGTCGCGGCTCTACCGCGCGATCCGCGTGTTCCTCGTGGTGGTGATCGTGCTCTTGGGGTTCGAGCTCGTCGCGTATTTCAAGGGGTGGCATTTCAGGCGCCCCGATCCCAGCGACGTTCTGGGCATGCTCGCCGTCGCTTACGCCGCCTGGCTCGACGTCCGCGCCCGGTACCTGTCGCCGCCGTTGCAGAGCCTGGCGAATTTGTGCACCGTTTTGTTCATCGTGCAGTCGGTGGACAGGGTGGTTTTGATCTTGGGGTGCTTCTGGATCAAGTTTAGGAGGCTCAAGCCTGTTGCCAGTGTGGATTACGATGCTGGGGGTCTTAGCGTGGAGGATTTTCCCATGGTGTTGGTTCAGATTCCCATGTGCAATGAGAGGGAGGTAAGAAGATGTAGGTTGCTTTGTCCTTTTGGAACTTCCGAATCTGTGAATGATGGCTTTTAATGTCGGTTCTGTTATCTGTTTGTGATCTGGTCTCTTGTTTGAATGATTTTGGTGATGGGCATGTTTCTGTTGTTGTGGCTTGGGTGCTTTGTATTATGAGGGTCTTTTTGAGCGAACTACTTAATTAAGGGCTTATTGAATAAGTGTTTATCAAATAAACACTTGTGTATAAGTTGTTTCTACGAGGAAATTGGGTTAAACTGTTTTCATATGAGTTTTAAGTAGTTTCCATAAGTTATCCTAGAGGGAATTTTGAGACAAGGTGTTTGGGTAAGCAACTTAATTGAGTGCTTACTTATTAAGTTGTTTTTACCTTTACCATTAAAGAGGAAATTGAGTTTATTGGTTTTCGTTTAATTTGTAAGCTGTTTTCATAATCTATCAAGGGAGCTTACTGAGATAATATCGAAAACAGTTTATGGACATATCATAAGCTATTTCCGTCTCAAACACTTGCATAAGTCCTTATATGATTGGGGAAGTTCCAAAGAGCTGTAAATAAATTCTTCAAGCAGACTCAGAGTCTTTTGGGGCTTTTATGTGTTTAGGTGATTGAAGGTAGAGCGTTTGTAGCTTGGTGATGGCGAAATGTGAAGGTGTGTATCTTGGAGCTTGGAGACATGAGAAAATGGATATTTGCTGTGACATTTTTAGTGAGATTGGCTTAGGGGTTAATTTTAGATGCTCCATTTTAAAGAGGGGTATGGTGGAGAATAGTTTTTGGTGTATAGGGGAAGAGATTTGTCTATGTGCCATCATTAAATGCTGCATACCTGAAAACACTGTTGATCATATACAACTACTACTAGATCCTTAAACTATGTATCAACAACTATAATAGTATATTTGTTCTTTTCCTAATGCTGGACCTCTGGGAGCAAGTACAAAGGCAAACTGATAGAAGCAACTAGTGTTCAGCTACTTATACCGAAACGGGAAAAGGTAAATAAAAAAAAAAATCATTTGGATAAAACTTTTAGTTAATACCAATACTAAACATGTGCATAGATTCAGAGTGCAGGGTGTGTATTTGTAGGCAGAGAATAAATTAGAAGTTGAGCGAGGCTTAATTTTATCAATTATAACAAGATATTATGATAGGTAAACACATGACCTACAAAATCACTCGTTGAATACTGTTGAGTGATATTTAACTAAATGAGGTGCATTTTTTATTTAATAACAATACTAAACATGTGCATAGATTCAGAGTGTAGGACGTGTATTTGTTGGCAGAGAATAAATGTAGAAGTTGAGCAACGCATAATTTTATCAATTATAATAAGATATTAAGATATGTAAACACATGACCTAAAAATTCACTATTTGAATACAGTGATCGGGTTTTTGCTGGCTTGAGTGGTTAGTTCTATGAGTTTCGTACGGGTATATGGCTAGGGCTCGTGTGGTTCATTAAAGTTAGAGCTTTGTAACTTGCAGATGCCAAAATGGAGGCTATGTCTTGGAGCCTAGAGCCATGACAGAATGGATGTTTGTTGAGATATTGTGAATGAGACGTAGACCAGGTTAGATGTTGGGATTTAATGCTCCATTTGAAAGAGGAAATGGCATAGGTTGTTGAGTGTATATGGTTGTTGTAGGGGAAAAATAGTCTTATCCTAATGCTCCACTTATGGGAAGCAATTGCAGTGGTAAGCTGATAGAAGCAACTAGCACTCGGCTATGTAGACCAAAACAAGAAAAAGATGAAAGAAAAAGCAACAGATTTGTTTAACATTTATATGCTAAATTAATAATAGCACTCTATCTGTGCTTAGATACATGATATGTATATATATGTGCATGTGTGTGTCTTTGTTCGCCCACACACATACACCCTCGTCCTACAAAAGTGTGCCTTTCTTTTCATAGCATGTCACCTTACTGGTTTCCTCTTCTATTCTTATCTTTTTTATTTTTAATGAGTATCATTTTAGTTGAAAGGATGAGGTGCATCCTCTCATCACCAATGTCACTAAAAGTTTCTTTGAATCAGCACTTTCCCTACACCCTAAGAATGTAGAACCACTAGACGCATTCTTCTTTATGAGCTGATTGATTATTAAGAATCTGACTCTTAATTTTATATCTTGTTGGCCTGTAGGTTTACCAGCAATCCATTGGAGCAGTTTGTATCCTGGATTGGCCAAAGGAGAGATTGCTTGTTCAGGTTCTTGATGATTCTGATGAAGTAGATACCCAACAGCTTATCAAGGCAGAAGTTCATAAATGGCAGCAAAGGGGTGTTAGGATAATATATAGGCACCGGCTTATACGTACAGGCTACAAGGCAGGGAATCTGAAATCAGCAATGGGCTGTGATTATGTTAAGGATTACGAGTTTGTGGCAATATTTGATGCTGATTTTCAGCCAACACCGGATTTCTTAAAGAAGACAGTTCCTTATTTCAAGGTAATTTATGCCTATAAAATTTGAACACTGATTTAAGTAAATATATCGTCATATATTTCAGTATGAAAAAGAACAGTAATGGATTTTTGTTATTTAGACTTAATAATATGATTATAATGATATTATCTTTTAGATCAAACACATCCTTAAAATCAGTCTCTTAGTAGTAGAATCTGAAGGTGCTTTAACGATGAGTTTTAATTTGGAGATGCGTTACATGATTTTCACACTATAAAAATTAAGATTATTGCACTTTTGGATCTATAGGCTCTAACATACCATATAAGTATATAATGGTACCTGTAATGATATAATTGCTGATTTAAAATCAGACTAATCATTCAGAGAAAAGAGTTGTGGCTTGTACACATGCACAGCCATCCACCATCCCTTCATTCAAACCTGAAGTTTTGAATCATCAATTTCTGACTCACATATGTTGGTCAATCTTCTATTGCTTAAACTGCTGGATTCAAGTCTATATCAGTCAATGGGCTGGTTGAAGATGCAATGATGGCAACAAGGACTTCACAAATGAAGAGAAGAGGTAAAATTTGGAATTACACCAATCAATCTCATTTCATGCCCGGATGGGCGAAGCCCAGGCCACAAGAGAGAAGCACTGTAATTTTGTAGAAGATTACATTTTAGGTTTAATGGACCAAGCCCAATTCACTTAGGCAAGGAAGGAGATCTTGACTCATGAGGCTGGGAAATAATGATGTAGTTGAAGGAAGAAGATTTTCTTCAAGGGCACACTTTGAGGCTTACATTTACATCAACTTGTCCCATTGTTAAAGGCGTCAGGGCTCAACAATCTGCAAAATCCCATTTTGTGTTACAAACAGCATGTTTAGCAAAAGCTCAGCATCCCATGTCCCCCATTTTGTGCTCCTAAAACATAGCTCTATTACTCCATCCTTGAGGACAAGGTTGAATTTCAAGAGGGTGGTGATTTAGATAAGAAAGATTTTATTAGTTAAATGGATAATTGGAGAAAGAATACTTCTTCTCCAATAAGGATTTCTCCTTTGGTAAAAAGCAAGTGCTCTATTTACAAATGATAGAACAAATTAAACCTCGTCCGTTCCCTGATTAAACTACCTAGCATCCTAACTCTCCTACCAAAGTTAGACAAATTAAATTTAATAATGTTAATTTGTAATTCTGCCGATATGTTGAGCATCTCCATTTTATCGCCAATTCTAAACTAGTTTGAATTATTAATCCCAGCTCCTTTAATGCTACTTTTGTCTTTGCTTGTAAATTATTCACAAGTGCTTCTTTGTTAGCTGTAAAGCAATTGATGCCTTCTAGTAGAATGCAGTAAATAACTCAGTTCTAGATATGAAGATAATATTTATATGATATAAACTAAATAAATTCTGGAAAAACGTTTCCAACGGTCTAAACAGGTAGTAGACTATTATTATTTATTGCTATGCCATTTTAAATGAAAATTCTTTTTGGGTCCTGTATTAAGCACCTGTCTAACAATTTTCCCCATGTTATACTCTTAACTGAAGGGTAAGGATGATTTGGCATTAGTCCAGGCAAGATGGGCATTTGTAAACAAGGATGAGAACCTGCTTACAAGATTGCAGAACATCAATTTGTCTTTCCACTTTGAGGTAGAACAACAGGTGAATGGTATCTTCCTTAACTTCTTTGGTTTTAATGGAACTGCTGGTGTGTGGAGAATAAAGGCCCTTGAGGAAAGTGGTGGTTGGTTGGAGCGAACGACTGTTGAGGATATGGATATTGCTGTTCGTGCTCATCTCTGTGGATGGAAGTTTATATTCCTCAATGATGTTAAGGTGCACTATATTTCAAATTTTGGTTGCTAATAATGAATTATTAGACTTTAATATGACTGTTTTGCTTCTTGTAGTGTCTTTGTGAACTTCCAGAGACCTATGAGGCATATAAGAAACAACAGCACCGCTGGCATTCGGGTCCAATGCAATTGTTTCGCTTGTGTTTTTTTGACATACTTCGTTCAAAGGTATTGAATTCAGCACATGTTTTCTTTACAGAGAAATTGAATTCTTTTAAATCCAGGAAACTATCATTCTGTTGTTATTATGTTGTTGTTTTGTTATTGTTATTATCATTACTATTACTATAAGAATATAAATATAGTTTGAATATTCAATTCTTGATATTGAAATTTGAATTGTTATCGGTTAAATCCACTTAGAAGCATATGCACATCATGAAGTAACTGTTGTGGTTATTATTAGCTCGGTTTAAGACATGAGAAGGTAGATTAACATAATAAAAGTGCCTACTTGATGAGTTGATGGTATTGAATATATTGGGCTAGATAAGTATTTTCTGCTGATTTGTTTCAGTGAAAATATGACTGTAAAGTAGTTTACTCACTAGTAATCTGAGAAGGAACAGATAGTGTTTGTTAATGTTCCCAGTTAGATACATGAATTATATGCTTATCATATATACATTTTACTGAATGTTTGGCTATATTATATGTGGTATGCTTTTCATCTTCTTTCTTGAGAAGACATGTAAGGGGTTAAAACTTAAATGCTAAAACCCACCAACTGTGTATACTAGAGAAATGTGAAGTCCATTGCTGTTAACATCTCGTATGGCTTAAGGTCATTGCTGCTAATGCTCCAGTTATGTATTTTAACCTGTTATGTTCGTCCAGTCCCATTCTTGTACATACACTCTGTCATCCCTTTATAATAATAATAAAAAAAAAAATTGTATCTCCTGCTGAACAATGGGATTTGCTAGAATCTTGCAAAATCATTAGATACTTCTCATAAAGCTGTCAAATATCTACTACTCCATACCTTTCAGTCAATCCTTTAGGAATTCATACAAATGCCGCACTCAAGCCAAAATATAACTAGGTTGCTTAATTATATATAGTATTTTCCAAAAACACGTTAAATTTGTAAACAGGATTTCGTGAAGGGAGGGGGGTTGTGTTCAAATCAGGAAAGCAAAGAAAATCCAGATAGAAATGTAATTATAAATTTCAAATCTAGAAAGCAAATCACTAATCCTGGGCATTAACTTCATATGGCAGTAATTGTAGTTGTTTTTTGATTTGTTAATTTTGAATTTCCACCATATAATGGTCTAGATTTCAATCAACTAAAAAAGAATCATAATCACTATCCTAAATTTATGTTTATTTTAAATGAGTTCAATTAAAGTAGATTAACAATCAATTAAACTAACCTTGATTAGATGTCAGATTAATCAATCCTAGTTTTTATTGCTTCAATTATATAATCTAGATCCAGTCAGAAATAGATCAAACATGTTCCATCTTTGCAAGAGAACTCTGCAACAGAAGAAAAAGAAGATAAGATAATTCATACAAAACAAAGACTAAGCATAGAAAACAATACCCTATCGACAATCCTTGAATCCTTTACATTGATAAGGTCTTTGGTATTTCATGACAATTGCCATTGGAAAAGATTTAAGAAGAGTAAAGGGAAGAATCTTGGAGCTTTCAAAATCACTAAACAATGAGTTCTGTCAACTTGTATTCTAAGTTCCCTCCCTATATTGCACATGCTGTGGTTTCCATTATCGCCAATCTAAACCTAGTTCAAAAGATGACCCAGGAAATAAGTTTTCCAAGGAGCGTTCATTGCCTTGGCCAGGCTTAAGATAAGTGAGATATGTTTAAAACGGTGAGGATAGGTTCAATATATGGATGGCATCTCTTCTCCAACTTAGGCTAAATTTAGCCATTGAAAATCCCAAATTTTCCATTTTAACAGTTCGCAGAACTTGTTGATCTCTTTCATCTTTACTGGCATATAAAGAACACCAACCGAAATCTACAACTCAAGTTAGGGCTAAAACACTGAAGTAAGGTCCATATACAAATGCTGAAAAATTATTTCAAAGCCCAGTTCAGCCCAATAATTAAAATTGGTGCTAAGATCACTTCATTAAAACCCACAACATCATTGAAAAGGAAACTATAGGGGTAATTGATGTTTTAAGAACAGTAATGATCTATGTGGTAAAAAATTAGTCATCTTATTTTATTTTCAGTATTAAGCATCTTGTTATGCTTAAAGCAAACAACATTCTTAAAGCATCTAGGGTAGTGGAATAATGGAGTACAGGCTTATTGAACGTTTTTCTTTCTCTTCTTTACATTCAAAATGCTATTAAATTATGTGCGGAAGTTTTGTTCTGTTATTTGTCCACATCTTGCACTATAGGGCAGGGAATACTGACTCATTTTATTAAAATAATTTGACTTGTATGATGTTATTTCCATTTGTACCAGGTTAGTTGGGCAAAGAAGGTGAATTTGATATTTCTTTTCTTCCTCCTGAGGAAGCTTATCCTGCCATTTTATTCATTCACCCTATTCTGTATCATTCTTCCTTTGACCATGTTCCTTCCCGAAGCTGAGCTCCCAGCCTGGGTTGTTTGTTACATTCCTGGAGTAATGTCCCTCTTAAGTGTTCTCCCAGCTCCACGGTCATTTCCATTTATAGTTCCTTACCTTCTATTTGAGAACACTATGTCAGTAACTAAGTTTAATGCCATGATCTCTGGATTATTTCGCTTTGGAAGTTCTTACGAGTGGGTGGTTACAAAAAAGTTGGGAAGATCATCAGAGACAGATTTGGTTGCCTTTGAGAAAGAATCTGAACCCCTAATGCGATCTACTAGTCTCCATAGATCAAACTCAGATTCAGGCATTGAGGAACTAAGCAAACTAGAATTGTCAAAGAAAACTGGGAAAACCAAGAGAAATCGTCTCTTCAGGAAAGAACTTTATCTTGCATTTATTTTGTTGACTGCCTCAGTTAGAAGCTTACTATCTGCCCAAGGAATTCACTTCTACTTCCTCTTGTTTCAAGGGATAAGTTTTCTGGTTGTTGGTCTTGATTTGATTGGAGAGCAGGTAAGTTAAGGTCCAGTTTTTGGATTTTATGTGCATACAAATCCTCCTCTCAGATCCTCATTGATAAAGGTCAGAATGGCCAATCCTTAAACCCATCCCTGAACACATTCATTTGAGCCTAAGCTGTTCAGTGGTTTTTGGCTCCCAATTAAAGCAAATCAGTTGCTGCTTGACACCAGACTTGCACTTCTGTTTGTTTTTGGTGTAAAGATTTATGCCTCATTGTTGTTGCCAAGTCATATGCCTTAAAGTTACATAATAGTTCTTTCGGTTCCTAATGGCAAAACGTATCCACACTCTGGAAAAAAAAAAAAAAGGGTTCAACATTCCTGACCCATAAAATGCCAATATACAATTACTTGCCTGCCAGAACTGAAAAGGTGGAGATTGTTAGATTATAACATTTGTTATTCTTTTTCATTGACAAACTGTACAATCAGATATAGTTTTGTGGCTTTGCTCTATTGGTATTTGTTATCAGACAGTGAGGTTTTTGACACACCAGTCAGCAAGCATGTTTCATCTTTTTCCTATCAATTTTATTGGTTGTCTTTATCATGCTTTAATTTTGTATCTGATTATGATGAAACTTTGAGCCTTGTCAATGGATGACTCAAAGTTGTGCTGGTTTTACAAGAGGGGATCTCTAGCAATCATAAATGTATCTATTCATCGGCTAAGGCTATAAAATACTTCCCCATTTTTTTAACTGGTAGTTTGAAAGTTCTTTGTTTTTATTTAAATATCATTTTTAATGATCAAGATAAATACGTTTTTAATCAATTTATATATGTATTTATTATAATGTTAAAGTAAAAGAAGGAAATAAAAAATCTTACAATCATTTTATTAAAAAAAAAGTATTTTATTATTAAATGCTCTAAAATTAATCTAAAACGACACGTTGAAAAGTTCAAAAATGAAGGGAGTAAAGATGGTTGCTAGCAAAAGGAAAATATAGAATTTTAGAAAAAATTATGTAAATTGAAGGATGGGTACCGAATAAGAAAATAGTAAGCAATTTTCAGTAATTGTGTAATTGTTTTCTGTAGTTAAATATCGAAGATTTCTCCGTTGGCATGGTTTAATTGTTCGGGCATTTCTTCCTGCATAGGGGCAAATGAAATAAACAACTTAGGCATTCTGAACTTATCTTTAAATTGTATATAAAACCTTCACATCAACGTCAATTTGCTATATGTTGACTCTTTGTAAGATAAAATTGGGATAAAATTGCTATATTTTAGCTCTTTGTAAAATAAATGGGGATAAAAGTGTTGAAGAAACAAGAGAAAATAGGAAAGTTTTATCAAAATAATATAATATGACAAATATTGAAGAATGAAGAGGAGTAGAAAAGTTTTTTTCTTATTTTTTTTTCTAAATTTATATTAGGTATTATTATAAACGTTGACATCTTAGTTAGGCTGATACCTCAAAGATCAACAATTATATGTTATGAATGAAATATATTATTAAAAGAAGAAAAAAAAGATATAAAACCATGAGGGGATTAGGCCAAACCCATAGCAAGAAAAAATGATAAATACTCTCCAACCAAGCTAAACAAAATAAAGCAGAAGGAGTTGATTGAAAAAAGTCTAATTTAATAACAGCCGGTTAATCATCATACTATTTAAAATCTAACTTATTCTTAAGATCCAGTGAAGCTAGCTTGTTAACACAATGGTTCTCCTCACGGAATATATGAAAAACTTTGAACTCAATTTCTTTACATATCTTTATACATTTTCTCCATCTCCCTTTCAAAAACCAAGGAATGAGATTAAACAAACTAAATGCTTGACAAAGTATGGAAGAGTCACACTCAAGCCAAATATGTCTGAAGCCTTTTCTCCAAGCAAGTTCAATAGCCAAAATGACTCTCATAATCCTAGCATATAAATACTTTTGTATCCCAAGAAAAGAAACAAACTGTAAAAAGGCTTTATTTATATATTGATCTAACCTACAAATCTAAATATATTTATTGTAATCGTAACAACGACATATTTTTTATCAATAAAATGATCATGTAACTTGTATATTTGTACAATATAAAATTAAATACAGTTTCTATTTATTATTATTTTTTATAAGGTTGCAGCTTGTTTTATGACCTATTTTGTCACTAATATATTTGTTAGGTTATGACAATTTTTTTAGACTGTTGACGTTAACTTTGTCACTCTAACTTTCTCTTATTCGGAAAAAGATACATGGCAATGTTTTTCTTTTGCTATTTGACAATTGCTACATCCTCTTACCATTTTTTTTTTCTCATTGATAGTCACACTTTCCAACAATTATCACCCTCTTTTTATCTTATGCTCATTTATATGACCAATTCAAAAGATTTATAGAAGAGTAATAAATCTTAAGTTGTAGATCCTTGTATCAAAAGTATGATAATTAGTTCTCAAATCATGTTTGTCTAGTAAAGAATACAGATTAGAGAGTGTTTAATAGTGTTAAGATTAGATAGACTTTACCACATGTATTAAATGGTGTTTAGACTTTATTGTTTTAGAGGTTTTCTATTTTTTTTTTTCTTAATTCTATATGTAGAAGACTCTATGAATGCTATATACGTTGAATATTGAGAATGAACTATGTATTTATATAACTTTTCAACTCAATAAAGATGTTACTTTCTTTTGTTCTTCTTGTATTTTCTTATTATTTCTGCTCAAATCCGACAATTGACTCCTTCTATGCAAACAAGAAGAAGAAAGTCAAAAAGTGTAAGGTTGAAGACATAACCACCAATTTTGATTGAGAGAATTTGTCTGGGGAGAACGAATTCAGATTATGGAGAATCAAGATGAAGGTTATCTTCACACAGTAAGGATATGTTGATGAAATAAGTGGTGAGACAAACATGTCAACATCATTGTCTCAAAGGGAGAAGATAACATGATCAACAAAATTAAGAATACCATAATTTTATGTCTTATGGTAAGGCACTGAAGGATGTCACGAAGGAGAAAATTCTTCTATCAATGTGGATGAAACTTAAGTCATTGTATATGACTAAATCTTTGTCACATAGACTTTGTTGGAAGCAACAATTGTATTCGTTTAGAGTGACTAGATCAAGAATGATGGTGGAGTAGCTAATGGTTTTTTAGCAAGATTCTAGATGATTTGGAGAATGTCGAAGGGAAGCTTGAGGATGAAGATAAGGATTTGATTCTTCTTAACGCCTCGCATAAGACTTTTGAGTATTTTAAAGACATTTTGTTGTTCGAAAAGAAACAAAGCATTACGATGGAGGAGGTGCATACCTAAATTCAGACTATGAAAGCTTTAAGAGTCTAAAGATGAGTTGAGTTTGAATGTCTTAAAATCAATAGGTAAGAAAAAGAAGGAGGTGAAAGGGACAAAGTGAAGCATTGGGAATAATGTTACACATTTCATAAAAGATGTCACTACAAGGCAAATTGTCTAGAGAAAAAAAATGGTAAAAAATATCATTTCAGAATGGAATATGTTGATGTTGTGCTAGCTTCTAATAACTATGAGTATGTTCAAGTATCAGTGGTGTCAATGTCAGATACATAAAGAAGCTAAGTTATGAACTCAGAAGATGATAGGAGAGATTGGTATTGTGCATGATTGTGTGACTATACATTTCGATAATCAAATTGTCATACATTTAGTTGATCATTAGATATACCATGAGAGAACCAAAAACATCAATGTTAGATTGCACTTCATGAGATATGTTGTTAAGTATGAGGAGATTAGGATTGTGAAGGTAGCTTCGGAGGAGAATATTGGGGATGTGTTGACAAAGTCCTTGTTAAGATTGACATTCAAATATTGCTTAAAGCAGATTAATTTTTGTTTGAGAATAAAGGAAGGTATTGTGAGAGCTCTTCTATAATTTGAAGTCAAGGTAGAGAATTGTAATGATTGACTTTCAAATCATGATTGTCTAGTGAAGAACATAGAAGAATGTCTACTATAGAGTGTCTAGTAGTATTAAGTTTAGATAGACCATCTATCACATGTATTAAATGATGTTTAGACTTAACAGTCTTAACGATTTTTAGTTATTTCACTTTCTTAGTTTTATATATAAATAACTATACGCGTATGGTAGATATGTTGAAGATTGATAACAAACTTTGTATATTCATGCCTACACGCACGTTCCCACACATACATACCCACACATACCTTCGTGGTCACATGTTTTATGCTTAGATGGATAATTATTATTTGGTTAACACTTTCTCAAATACAACATGAGCTCTCTCATTCTCCTCTGACACAATGCTACGGTAAAGAGTTAGGTTGAGAGTGGATCGTGAGTCTGGTGACAACTCTCAACTCAAATGTTTATATTTAATTTCAGAGAAGTTTCACCACTTTCCACTTTTCACTCTTTAATATGATTATGGATGAACAAGAATCAAATAAAGAAGAAGGAAATGATTTAAAACATTATCACATTCCTGACAAAAAGTATGGTAAGAAAAGAACAAGAGGAAGAAAAAAATAACAAGTTTAAAGAAATATTTGCAAGATGACTCAAAAATGATTGAAGAATAAGTTAAGCAAAATACCTTACTATAACTTTTTTTAGAAGATTTTCAAAATGATTGGTTTTTATCTTGAAGATTTTCTTGAAAAGGCGAATCTCCATTGCATTTATCCTTGGAAGTCATTTTAAAGGTGGTGTGTTCTAATTCTACTTTCTTAAACCTTTTTCTATTTTTCTTTTTCGTTTTTGCAACTTGTTTATGTTTTTGTCTTTCTATCTCCATTATCACAAGCTCTACATGAACATCCGTGAGAATATGTCCTCTACAACACTCCTTTGAGTTGATATATTTTTTCCCTTCTAAGTAATACATCACTCTTCTAGGTTCAATTAACCTTCTCTTGACTTTATACCCCGGATATGTCTCTATAGTTATTCATACCATCTTAACAATTACAAATAAAACTAAACTTTCACATTTTATGAACTCATTAATCATCTAGTATTATACATATTTTATCAATCATTTTTCAAATTCTTATACCATGAGCAACTATAAATACATCCATACATAATGCAATATTTAATGCACATTCTATCAAAACAAAAAATTCACAAAATACAAAAGCATAGCGATTACAAATTCAAAATTCGAATACCCTAAATATCTACGAAACACACATTTTAATATGTACAAAAATAAATCACACGTCATAGTTAAGTTATCAAAGTTGATAATTCCAAAAAAATCATTTTTTATATTAAAACTGCAAGAAAATAATCACATCATTACAACATGAAATAAGACCATTAAATCTTTTTATAACAATTTATATAATTAGGGTTTAGGATTTAGAAACAACTTCCTTGTCTTAATGAAATTCCAATGATATTTGAAAATGATAAGTTCTTGATTGTACTTTCCTATTTAACGAGACAAATTAATGAAAATAACTAAAAATGAATTCATAAAAATTTAAAGAAAATAATATATTTCAAATAAAGTAAAAGACTCAAGTTTAAGATCAATTAATCTTAGTACACGATATATTAACGAGAATAACTAAAAATGAACTCAAGAAAATTTAAAGAGAATAATACATTACAAATAAAGTAAAAGACTCAAGTTTAAGATCAAATTAGCCTTAGTACATGATGTAGGAAGTGTGAAGTTTGGAGAAGTAAAATGAAATCGTTAAAATTTAAAAAAAAAGATGAAGGAGAAAAAAAAAATTGTCTTCCCTTACTTTCTTTTCAACACCAAGGGATGAGAGTTATTTGAAAAGAAAAAAAATATTCTTAAAATGACTTAGTAATCAAGTCACTCAAATGAGATAAAAAGTAGTTAAATCATGGTTAAAAAATCTGCTCCTCTCTCATTTGCCAGGAATGGCCGTGAATTAATAAGAGGAAAGACAATTTCTTTTTAATTTTAATCAATTTTATAAAAGAAGAAAAAATTGATAACTTTTAAGTTATACGTGACTCGAAATTGAAAGTTTCACTCATCTTTTATCGTTTTCTTTGGAATCGACTGTGAGTTTTAGAAGGAAAATGGTCTTCACCCATTTTATTTCATTTTCTTCTCTTTTTTTCAAATAAAAAAATAGTGTTGGAATTAACATCAAAATTACTTAGAAAATATAAATAAACCGTGGCTAAATTTTAGAATGATGTTAAATTATTAAAGGTTGTGATTAAAATTAAATAATTACACTAAAATCATTGATAATGAGAAAATATTTGAAAACTAATTTCTAAATATTGATTAAAACACTTTTCTCATAGAAATATTAATTCCACAATTAGAATATTTATATCAAGACTCAAAATGATTAAATTCAAAATTTATAAAAAAGCTAATTGATTTATACATATAAATTAATTAATTACATTCACTCCCGAAATCAAGCAATGAATTATATATGTTACAAACCTAGTAATTATAAACTAAATAATTAATTTACATTAAAATTTTAGGGTATGTGTAAATTCTTTCTACCAAGATGTCAGATTGACCTAAATGATAGCATTAGTGTGGGAATCTTCTGAAGACACTGCAGTGATGGAAGATGTTTCATCTCAAAAGTAGTTGTTTTATAAGGTTAAATCTAGTTAGATAATAATGACTATGCTAATATGCTACTTTTACATAAATAAATGTTAGTACTTATTACTAGTGAATGGTTTTTTCTGTGATAGTTCACAATGTACAATAATGTTATCATTTTGGTATCTATAATATTACGAGGTATTTTCGTGTGTGCATTATATTAATTCATGGTGCTATGTTATAAATGTGATCTTATTTGAAGATCAGTTAAAAGGTTTTAATTATAATAAAGGAAGCTCATGCATATGGATATAATTTGGACATAAGAAAATATGGTGGGTTAGTTATATATTGGGGATTATTATTTTATTAATCTATTATAGGTGTGTTTGGCAAAATTAGTTTCTAAGTTAGTGATAGCCGATTTCTCACTAATAAGTTTATATCTTATAAATTTTGAATTGATAAACTAGCTTATTGAAATAGAAGTATTTAGTGCTTCAACTTTTTTTTTTTTTAAAGTTACATTTATTTTATTTGGACTAGTCGTTTTGCTTAAATTAGTTTTTATCTAATGGGTATTAGTCAAATTTAATTGTTATTTATTTTTTTAACGATTTTTGTATTTTTCAATTTAAATTACTATTACATTAAGTTTTTGTTTTTAATTTTTATTGTGTAATTATAAAAATAATAAGAAACTAAAAATAAATTTTGAACTGATAAACTAGCTTATTGAAATAAAAGTATTTAGTGCTTAAACTTTTTTTTTTTTTTTGAAACTTACATTTATTTTATTTGGACTAGTCATTTTGTTTAAATTAGTTTTTATCTAATGAGTATTAATCAAATTTAATTGTTATTTATTTTTTAATGATTTTTTTTATTTTTCAATTTAAATTACTATTACATTAAGTTCTTTTTCAATTTTTATTGTGTGTAATTATAAAAATAATAAGAAACTAAAAATAATAAGAAAATGTATTAAAGTGTAAGATACAGTAATAAAAAAATTAAATAAGATAAAAACTAGTTAAATAACTTGTAGTTTATAACCCAGTTCTTGTAAATAGATTTTAGTTCTTTATAAAAAAAAGTTCAAAGTCCTTGTGATAATAAAACACTCAACTTATTTTGCTCAATGAATCTAGAACACGAAGTTAAACCATTTTCACTTAATAAATCTAGGATAAAAAATGTAATGAATTTCAACTTCGTCAATTTCACTAAGCCAAATTATACAGAAAAGAAAAATAAAAATGACAAGGACATGGAGTTTCTACATAATCGACAGAATTAGTTAGTTTTCAATCAATGAGAGGAAATCTGCTCAATGAATCAAAGTGGTGCAACTTCTATTTTTTAAAATTTGGAAGGTCTAACTATCGGAAAAGAGAGTTCAGAAATTTTCATGCAATTGAAAATATATTAGCTTTATATCTGTTTATCAACTTCTCTTTTTTTTTCCATCATCTTCTCCTCAAACACAAATCACTTGGGCGATGAGTGGTGATCTTCCACTCATTCCTTTTTCTTTTATCTTTAATCAAGATATTTGAAAGAAATATAACTTTTGGGTTGTTCAACAGTTATTGGTTTTAGAAATATTTGTTTATGGTGTCGGTAAGTATTAAATAGTAGTATTTTCTGCTTGTATCTTGATTTTGGAATATTTGTGAAGTATGATATTTTACTGGTTTTTGTTTTATTAAACAATTGACGAAAATTGATTTGTGACCTTAAGTTTACTACTACTTTTTACGAAAAACAAAACTGCTCTAGCCTCAGTTTGAAACCCTCGATGGATTCATGTTTTTATGTGAATACAAAACTCCGCATAAAATTGGCAAAAGTAGAAAGAATGTAAATAGAAACGAAATTAAATCTTATATGTAACAAGGGAAAAGCATAACAGCAACCAAAAGAAAAAAAAAATAATATATATTTTATTTTCTCTAACCAAGTCGAATACGACTAAGATTCATATACTTTATAATTGAATTTAGCTTTCAAATTTGAAAAATTAATATTAATTTAGCCTCTCGTAACGACGATCACGACAATTTAGCAGAAACAAATATTGTCTTCAGAAAAAACCAAATAAACTAATATTTCTTCTAGATAGAAAAGATTTGCAAAAAGGCCAAAACAAGTTCCAAACCAAATGATGTAATAATATGATCAGATTGAAGGATTCTTCATTTGATGACAAGGAAACCAGTAAACAATCAGCAAAACTGAAGATGGAATTAAAATGCAGTGAAATATAACTAATTTTGGCAAAATGAAATGAAAATATAGATGTCATCTTATTCTTATTTAAAATAACATAATCTTATTCTTATTTCAAATAACATAATAGAATACATCTTACTCTACATAAAATCTAAATAAGATTATTAATATTCAACCATACTAGTTATTTTAAAAGAGAAGGCATATATAAGTATACATCTTACTCTACACAAAATCCAATACCTCTTGCATATTTATAAGCATAGAAAACACACCCTCCCTGACTACCCCAACAATAAAGATTGCAAGGCATTGATTAATAAAAATTGTAACTCATCAGTAACAAAAACAGTTCAAAACAAAATCAAGTGTCAATTTGCAAATACTAAGATAATAGTTTGCACTAAATATCCTGTGGCACAAAACATCAGCATGAATGGTACCAGCAACAAATAAAAACGACTAAAGCCATATATAAAAATGTAGAAAAAATTAAAATCAGGCAGCGCCTTTCCCCTTCTTCTTCTGGAGTTTCTTCATGTAAAATTCCAACTCTTTACCTTCCAGAATGTAGCTGCATAACCCACCAAAAGAGAAAACAATTATGAAACTAGTTCCTTATAAACTTATTAAAGGTATTTACAATTCAAGTAATTACCCATCAGCTCTGCCACATTGACCAGGTCGAGAGGAAATGCAAGCAAGCAGACGTCCACCACCAAACTGCTCCTCAATGTGAGCATCAAGCTTGCGATCTTTCTGGCGCTTCTCTAGTTTTCTTTGCACATGGTTACTCTTTTTGGCTTCTTCTGCTGCTGCGGCGTCACCCTCCTGCAGATTACATCCCAAGATAGAGAAATAGACATCAGCCTCAATACACTTCATGTTTCATATATTTATCCCTATCAGATACAATGGAAAATAACAGAAAATAGAACTGATAGCGTCTAATTATTTCTCAAAAAAACAAAAAAGCAATAGGTGTTGCGCATGCTGCAATTTGCACCTGCTAGAAACCCATATCAGATTTAAATACAGTTTGAAAAAAAAGCATCAAATGCATTTTGTTTAAACAGATGAGAAACCATAGATTCCTAGCTATCAAGACAAGTCAAATCCAAACTGAAAATATGGAAAGATATGATGGCTTCTAGACTATATACACATAATTCCTTTCCAGAACATATAATATTTCAGACACTGTATCCGGCGAATCAAACACCAGAAATAGTAAAGTCATTAAGAACAAGGAATAAAACAATTAAGTATCGAGCCAAAAGTTACACATGTTATGAGAGCATAAGCTGTGGATTAATGAAAACATATCATAAAATAATACAACAGAGAGAGAAAATTCTAAAGGCACAACCTCTGTAGAATCCTTCTTGGCAGCTGTCTTCTTCTTCCTACCTATGTCAACACCATAGTGCTGAAGATACCATTGTTTGAAAGGAGCAGCATCAACCTGAACAATAGCACTTTTGACAAGGGTCTGAGTACGCACAAGCTCGTTGTTCGAGGCGTTGTATACCACATCAAGGATACGAGTCTTGCGAGTTACAGCCTCACTTCCCCAGGAGTAATTTCCTGTATCCAATCTCAGTGCCCTCCACTTCACATTGCCACCTCTAACACGAATCCTCCTGACTGTCTTGTTGCTTGACAGCTTAGTGTTAGCAGGCTGGCGACCAAGCTCATACCTATCAGAAACCACCAAAATCTCTTTTAAGAAATAATTATCAGACCAGAATACCATCATGGCTTAGAACAAAATGCCAAAAATTTGTAGTATAATAAAATAATTATAACAAGTTGTAAATATGATTATCAAACTCTGCTTAATGTATACTAAGACAAATCTAGGGGATAATCAATAATGGTACCTAAACAATTAGTAAAAGGATTCAAATATCTAAAAAAATGTAAAGCACCATGTTCAGTCACACTTTATTTATGCTAAGTAAAAAATCCTATATTCTCCTAGTTGTAGTGTCTAATTTATCTGTTCGATGATTTTGTATTTAATAAAAAAATTAAACACAACACTGTACAAAAAATCAATTTCAGAAGAGCGAAATTGATAATAAAACTCAAAATTTCAGAACCACGCATCAGACAATTGCTAAGCAATAACATTAAGATGTGAGTGGCAGAGTAAAAGGGAAGTTCTCGAGCTTACTCAAGGACAATCGAAAACTAGTTAAAAAAAATTAAGCAAGCAGAGTAACAAAATGAAGTTATGATTTCAAAAAAGTTCACAATTTAGCACCAATCTTCAATGCAATTCTCTGGCACAATAACCCTTCGATTTTCCACTTCTAACAAAACCTCAAAATCGAAGAACAACTAAACCTAGATCCATATACTCTCAATTAAACACAGAATGGCATTTCAAATCCCCAGTGAAAACAAAAAAAAAATCACTTAACGACAAAAAAAAGACTCCACTTGCCTATTCGAAAACAAAACCAAGCTAAGATCCCAAACATCGTAATATTCAAAATGACAGAAAACCCCAACACAAACATAAAGAACGAAGATACAACAAAATCAAAATACAGAAACTTTGATAAACATGAAACAAAACTAAAAGAAACAAATAAATAAATAAAGGGGCACACACTTTCTCTTCTTCCTCCAGGCCTTCTTCTTGCCACCAGTGGCACGCCTCTTGTGCATAGAATCTCTGGAGATACCTGATTCAGAAGAAGAAGAAATCCCATTAGAATAGGTGGAATTAGGGTTTTCTTTTGCACTATGAACGAAAGAAAGATATGAAGGAAGCGTTCACTGACCCATGTTGTTGAGTTGTGGCGAAGAAGCAACAACACACTGTGTATCTCTCTGCTTCTTGGCTCTCTCTGAAAAAACCCTAATATTTCGCGTTATATATCTCAACACGAAAACCCTACTTTTGCCTGATCCACCTCAACGAACCCGGCCCATAATCAGGCCCAACTTTTTTACCTCTTTCTAAAACAAAACTAAGAAATAAGTAAGAAAACAAATTATCATTTTTATCACAATTAAATTCTACTTTGTGATTTTGATCTTCTTGTTTTTCCCTAATTTTGGTTTTCGGGTTTAAAAAAAGTATTTATCCTTGCTCAAATTTTAAATTTTGCATATGTTTATTTCTTTTATTTTTTATATTTTGATTAAATTATTTTTATGGTATTATGGATGAATATTTAGATCTAGATTGAATTATACCAAAATAAAAAGATAACTAAATATATAAAGGTTAAAATGGGATTACGATTTTTTTTCTAAAAGTTTAAATCATAAAATATTTTTAAGAATAAAAATTGTTAATAAAAATATTAATGGGGGACCAAAATTGTAATGTTTCCTAAATTAATTAAAATTACATAGGATTAAAAAGCCTTGTCATTATAATCTAATTATAATTATATATTATCAATGTATGATGCAATTGCTAAATTTAATCATTAATATTTTAAATTTTATATTAAATTAATATTTAATTAATTATGAGTTTAAGAGTGAAATAAGTATAATTTCATAAAAGTTCTATCAAATTAACTTATTAAAATAAAAGGATTAAACATTTTTTCTTTCACCTTATATTCAGTTAAAATGAATTTAAATAGCAACTTTATAAAAAATTATTTACATTTCAAAGTATTATATATTATCATTTGAGAAAAGAATACATTTCAAAGTATTATATATTATCATTTGAGATAAGAAGGGAGTGAGAATGAGATGTTGTTTCCTGTTGCAAACTATGAGATATTGTGTTATATGTGTTATTTATTTTTGCTTTGAGTTATATGTTAGTTATAATAATGTAAATTATTGTGTTGTGTGTCTATAAGTTACTTGCATGTTTTGATACAAAGTTAAGTTACACAGTTAAGTTACACGTAGTCTCTTTAGAAGTCTAATTGATGGTCTAAGTGTGTAAAAGTTATACAACAAACTATATATTTATATGTTATGAAATGCCTTTAAGATCATGTATTCATGCATATTTGTTACAGGTGGATGTAAGTCAATACAAGATTCTTTCAATGATTTTTTACATCAATCTTAGGAGTCTTATAGTAGGAATTGTCTCATTTATGAGTAAAATGAGAAAAATGATGATCATTTCTCTTTCTTTTTTAGTCAAATCCTGATAGGTTAGGTTCTGCTCTTGTTTAAAGTGGATTCTAAGAGTCTTCCATTGTATAATATTATCCATGTATTTTTACATAATTTATCTTCAAACGTCTCAGTGTCAAAATTAAGAAGGATATCAAAATACTATTAAAGCATGAGTTAAGGGCTTGAGTTGTGATTAAAAAATAGTTTTAGATGATGTTGCATGTATTTAAATTATAACACACCTTTGAGTTTAATACACATTTAAGGACTCAAATAGTCTTATGTGTGTTCTTATGTAAAAGTGAACTATTTTAATAAAATATTTCTAAGTGATCTTTCCTTCTTTTTTTTCCTTTCTTGGAACATCCAAGAAAGTGTACAGAGCTCTCGAAAAATCATTCTTACTCTTCTTAAGTTAATGTACACAATTTAAGTAAGATCCTTTTTTCTTGTCATTTCCTTTCCCACTCTACATTCTTTTCATTTCTTGTTTTCATTTTTATTATTTTATCTCCTTATTATGCTTTCATCCTCTCTTTTGTCCACCAATAAATTAATCGAAATCATACTAAAATTCAAGAGATACACTAGGTCATACATTTTCTACTCATCTCCACCAAAAAAACACTAAAAAGACCTTTTTCAAGAAACACTCTTTCCATTTCTTCCTTTTATTATCTTATATTCTTGCTATTCTTTTCATTTTTTTATAACTAATATATTATATTAATATGAACTTTTATAATAATACATAAAATTAAACTATAAATTTCATAGTTGAGCCTACATCTAATAATCTCATTATATATTGCCAAATTCGGTCAGACTCCTACATAAACCAATCAAAGAACATATCCACACTAAAGACTTATTCATTTATTCATTCTCCCTAACTCGAGCTTTACATAAGCTTGTTATGTCTTTGACTAAAACACACTAAAGATTCACACAACTACCACCTATAAATGTCGAAAATAAAATTCTTAATCACAAGCAACACCAAGATAAACACCTATCCAACATCTAGGTACATTACCTAGAATAACTTCTCCTAACACTGATTCCATGACCTATTTCGTTTACCACCTTGATGATGTTCACCATCTACAAGTCCCATATTATATTATCTGGTACAACACCTTGCACTGTTATTCATCAAATTGCTACCAAAAAAAAAAATCCCTTTGACACGTGTAAAGCTTTATGCATTTGTTGTTACCCAGTTATATCCTCGTGGCTTATAACACACAAAACCTTTCATAATTCCAAGACCTTCACAAGCTAGTGCTTTCAAAATCCATATTTGTTCTTCTCTACGTCATCAACCAACCAAACTTTACGCATAAGTGTGTTGTTGTTCACTCATTGTGAAGGTTAACTCCTATTAGCAACTTTCAAACCTTGTTTTGCTTCTAGTCTTAAGTATTCTTCCTTCAAATCAACATCTTGGTCTCAATACACAATCCAGTAACTGCTACCTTTCATCTACTTGACCTTTGGCTTGAATTACATATATGTCTTACTCCATGCTTCTACATAGGTCCTTGATTATAATATGTTCACCTGGGTACTAGCAATCATAGCTAAAACAACTTAACCTACTAAATTTCAGTTTACTCGTGTGCCTATACGTAAAGGTACAAATTGTTGTCAATATAACCTGAAAACATATCAGGGTCCATATGCATCATGTGATTCCTTAGCTGACAAAAAAAGGTTTCCTTTGCCAAAATTTTATTAGATTACTTTCATACTTTAAAAACTACTATTTGGTCCCTATTTTCATACCACAAGTTCAATCCAAACTGTTATTTTCCTGCATAATTAAATTTGTACCATCTTGATTAACTTGAGCATTGTGGCTATGAACAAGAAGTGTACTATAGTGTTCCAACTTAAATTATTTCTACTATTTTCCTAATGTGATAGTTATCTGACGCACCATCACCATCAGAAAGTAGACTTTTTCTCGCCATATCTAGTTATTGTAGGTACTTTATACAAGTCTTTGAACACAAACACCAATCATAATATAAAGCTTTTGAATATTTATTTTTATCCAAGCTCATACATTTAGCTAGTCTTGCAACATTTCCTCTTCAAGCTTTTGAATATTTATTGATTCACATTTAGTTGTCTTATATGATATATCCTTTTCATCAATTCTTTCATTTCTTAATATAATTTTATTTTTTTACTTCCAAATATTCTAAATTGTTAATACTTACACATTTTCATACTTGATTTCTTTTGTCGTTTAGAATTGTTACAAATATTACTTTACATTATTGTATATGGTTATTCCAACCTTAATCCATAAATAATATATAAATAAATTGATTCTATATATTAGTCACTTTTAGCTAAAAAAATGATAAATTGTTTTCTCTGCAAGTTACACATATCACACAACAAGTGATTGGTTCTTTTCTTTACAAATAACAAGTAATTATCAAATCTACACATTGTCAACATCCAATTTCGTTCGGACAAATAAATTATTTCATATTATAAAACAATATAAAAATTAAAATAAAAATGCGTGTTATTTAGCTTTATTATACTTTGTCATTTAAATAAAAAAAAGAGAGGTTTTGGTCCCATTATATTATATGAATAAAGTTTTAAAATAAAATTCATAAAAAAAATAGTAAGATTAGTCTATTAAAAATTTGTTGAAAAAAAAAAGATAGTAATTAAAAATATATTGATTTTTTTTCCATTAAGAGATAACTAAAAAATGTGATAATTAAAAGATAATAATTAAAAAAATAATAATGATTAAAAAACGAAAATAACAAATAATAATAATAAATATTAAATAATTAATAATTAAATAATAAAAACAAAATAAAAATAAATAACAATAAATAATATAAATTATTAAATAACAATAAAACTAATAATGAATAATTATTAAAAAATGGTTTAAGTCGTAGATTCATTTTTAATATTAATTTAAAAAAATTAATTAAAAATAATAAATATAAATGAGTCAAAGAGTGGTAACCTCCCTGAACTGAACTACTGGCATTTTAAAAAAAATATCAATTAAAATAATATAAAAAAAAGAGATATATTAGTAAAAGGAAGAAAAAGAAAAGGATATGGATCATTTTGGTGATTGAAAAAAAAAAAGAGAACGAGAGAGAATATTAAGAAGAGAGAAAAGAAGAAAGACTAGGCACCAGGTATATTTTTTCCTTTTTTCTTGTACATTCATTCATGACATAAAATAAAAAATATCCACAACTATTCATATTTCATCAACATGCATCTCTATGAATGCATAATTTCACAATGTTTCTGCATTATGTTTTTTTGCTCTGCATCTCCACTATACATCCCACCATGAATCTCCATCACCTTTCCATTTCATTCCAATAATCATCAACCAAACCACCTTCTACGCCATGTTAACCCCACTTCCTAAATACACAAACCAAATATCATTCAAATAAAAATAATAAAATATTTTCTTTGTTTATTTGCTTTGTATTTATAGGCATTTTAATAAATATACTTGCTCGTTTTTATTATTTGATGGGATTGTTATCTTAATTGGGAAAAATAATACTTTAGAGAAAAAAAGCCATACTTATTTCTATCAATTTGATTAAAGGTACCGTCTTAGGACAGACGTTGCGAGATGCTAGTACCTTCCCCGCATGTAATCAACTCCCGAATCTTAGAATCTGGTTCGTAGACATTTTTTTTATTTTTTTGGTTTTTCTATGGTTTTCATAATAAACTGTAGTGACGACTCCAAATCTCTATTTAATTATCTAAATATTTTTAAAATAAATTTTTGATCGCCCTGTCGTGATCCTGGTTGCGACACACATATAACACCAAGAACTCTTTAAAGTTACTCGAATATGAGTTAAGTTGTTCTAAAAGATACTTTATTGTAGATTAATCTCCAAACAATAAAATAAATTAATGGTGATACTTTAATAATCCAAAACTAATTTAAAATTTCTTCTTATAAATTTCCCCACTATCTTATTTGTTGTTAGCTAATTTGTTATGTCCTCCTTGTTAATATAATTGATTTGTTATGTCCTTATTAATATAGTTGATTTTCTTATCATTGATAAATTATTAATGTTAAAAAAGGGAAAACTCCATTTAAACGTTTGTTTTTCTAATTAAAACTTCTTCTCATACATCATCATTTTATCTTTCCTTAACTCTCTTATTGACACTTTTAGAACTAAAATTGTTATACAATCTTAAAAATGTATATACTAATTATTTCTCTCATAATCACCTATAGTCCCAAAATTTAATTATAACTTATTTTTTACCTTTTATAAAAATTTTCAAACAATTTTTCACTTTTTTTAGTACATACTTTTCTTACTTTCTAAATTCTCCCTTCTTACCTTGTAAATTCTCCTAGATATTTGAATTTCAATATTTCTCTCCACATAAATAAATAAAAAACTCATTCATTCCTTAACACATGCTTTAATATTGTTATAACATAAAAAAAAACTTAACATCCATACGTAAAAACCTTCATAAAGAAAAGCATAATTTCATTTCACCATCTTCCATACATAAGGTTGTGTTTGTTTTCACAGCCTAAAAATTTTTTGAACAAAGAAAAAGATAAAAAGTTCAAATTTTAATAATTAAAATAACATAAAATCACGTAAAACGAAAAAAAAAATCTTCAAATTTTGTATAGAGAAACATATTTGAAATGATTTACTGTGTATAAGTTTTGAAAAAAAAATTATTTATATAATTAATCATATTTTAATATTTATATTTTATATAGTAAAACAGACAAATATTATTTTTTAATTTAATCATATTTTTATAAATTAATTTTTATTTCAAATTATATTTTAAAAATATTTTAATTTTTTTAAAATATATTAATATACAAAAATTAGTATTTATCATACACATATTCACAAACTTTTTCCTTAAATCAAATTTCACTATTTTCTCTTAATTCAAAAATTAAATTTTTCACTCACTATCATTTCAAAAATATACTCAAATTAACTCTTTCATCCAAACAAATCCCAAAACTTGCATCTTAAAAATCTTTCATAAGTATATGAATTTTTCTCGATGTTTGATTTCTTCCTCTAAAATATAGAGAAATTGATAGCTTAGAGTACAAAATAAAAAGAAACACTTTTACATATTAATATTTAAATTACAAAACGTAAGACTAATTAAAACGGGCTAGATTCTTAAAGTATGATAACAGATTTTTTTTTTCATGTATACAAGGTAATTTCTCACGAGATGTGGTAAGTATAAATAGAAAAGAGAAAATCAAAACATTGAGATACTTTTATATTTTGAACAAACTTCAGTAAAAGAAGTTTACAGGTATTGGAAGTTGATTTTCGAAAGTGTGTAATTACTAATAGAGGATACTAAATTAAGGAAATCGAAAAAAAAAACTAGGTAGGATTTATAAGTTGGTGAAGCCATAAAAACCGAAGAAAAATTATTGTTGAAAGAGCATAAACTACAATAGAAAAAAGTGGGAATCTAAGATACCAAAGATAAACCATTTATAAACATAAATCATCAATAATTTTTGTAATGCCGGAATAAGAGAAAAGAAAAAGAACGAAAATTTCAATTTTATCTCTATTCGGATATTCTTATATCAGATTCAAATCATGTCCATTCTTTTTTTATTTTTAGTCGCTAATTTTATTTATACTCATTTTTCTAAATATACATACTTCAATTTATTTTTCCTGTTCCTGTGTTTCTTCATTTGAATTCCAACTAAGAATTTAAGTCACTCGTTTAAATCATACTTACACATTCTTCACGAATTTATATCTTCAAACGACTATATTATTTACACAAATAATTGCCTATTATTTATTTTGATCAAGAACTTATTTAATAGGAAATTAAACTCGAAAAGTCACTAATATATATATATATATATATATATATATATATATACACACACACACACACATTTTACTTTTAAAAATTCAATTTTGAATAGTAATCCTTTCTAAATAAGTATAAAAATGTTTTGTTATAATAATATTTTATTCTAATTTGTATTTGTTAAAAGTATAGACATTGTTAGATTGGTAGTCTAAATAACTTAGAAATTTAATTATGCGAGTAAAAGTGACCTACAACGATATGGTTGGACAACAAAAAATAAAGTATACTACTCAACAAAAAAAACATCACTAATATTTAATTTTGACCAGAACTCCATTCTTGTAGAAAAATGAAACAAAAATTGTCAACCATTCACATTTCGTAATCCATCGTAATTTCCAAATGTCCACAAGTAATAAGAAGAAAGCAGACCCTAGAAATTAGATGAATTTCCATGGTGCTTATTATGCCTTGCTGTCCACATTCATGGGTTCGGCATCCTTCGACTCTGCTTTCTGTATCATAAACATTAAACAAAGACTGTGCATTAGACAACAAACGGTACGATTGATAATAATATTCAAACATGCACAAGCCAAAGGTTAACTAGACTAACAAAAAAGGTCTCTAAAACAGTTTAACGTCTACTTTTCATAAACAATAAACTTTTCTCTATACAATTAGAACGTATCTTTCGCATTTTTAACAGTATTTAACAGTATTAGTCCCTAAATACATGAGAAAAAACTTTTAATTCTTTGCTTTAGGCCATGAGGGGTATTCAGATTATTGAGATGAAAAATGACAAATTCGCATTGGTTTGAAGTATTATACAACTATATAGCTTAGAGAGAGATTCTACTCGAAACGTTAGAATGTGCGGACCAGAAATGGTATACACACATATGAGGGAAACTTGAGATGCGGAATACTCACATTATTGTCCAAAGAATCTAGCTTATGCAGTTTGCTGAACATATTTCCATAAAATTGTGCCTGTTTTTTGTTGTACTCCTTCATCTTTTCCTTCAAGGTCTTGTACTCAAGCTTCACCTCCCTGGTTTAATATCAAAAGCAAATATACAAGTGCCTTTACAAAAAAATCACTATAGATAGAATGTGATAAATCATTCAAAATACAAATAGATGATATTCGAAGTTTTAAACCCATTCAGGAACTACCTTCTATCATAGCTAACAATAGTGATACAATCAAAATATGGATAAAGATTCGTATACTATAAAATATTCATAGATTACTATAAAGTAATTTAAGGTGATTACAAAATTTAGCAACTTTTAATCAATCCAATCAGTTATTTCAATTAAATCCATCAAAATCAAATTATCTACCTGTTGTGAGGGTCAAGCTCAAGCGCTTTCTTAATATCAAACTCAGCCAAATCTAAATCAGCCAACTGGATGTATGCCTGGGCCCTTCTATAGAGAGCTTTCACGTTAGTGCTCTCAAGTTCCAGAACCTGCGGGTTCAAATCAAAAATCACTTTTCACTTCTGTAATTTATATAATTATCAGATGGGAATACTGCAACTTCAGTCACACCTTTGTGCACAGTTTCTCTGCTTGTTTGTAATCTTTCAGCTTCAACTTGCATGCTGCATTGTTTAGATTACAGGCAACCTTCAAGGTCTTGGAGCTCTTCTTCTCCTCTTCACTGAAGGAGGTATCATACTCTATGAACTTTACAGCCTGTGACAAGTAAGAAAAAGTCTCAGAAGATGCACCAAAATAGAGAATGAATGGTGAATAAGTATTTAGTTTATCTTCGATTACCTTTTCATATCTTTTGGAAGCTCTTGCATATTTACCAGCTTTAAATAATGCATTTCCTTCTTCTTTCTTCTTACCAGCAGCTTCAATCTTCTCTGGTGTGCTCATGTCCCATGACTCCTTTTCCTGAAAGGAGGCAGCAAAATTAGTTATTATTAAGTAGAGAACTTCAACGAACTTCCGACGGTCAGGTTGCTCATGATAATTCAGTTAAATACTCGCAACAGAATGCAAATAAAAACAGGCACAAAGGAAGAATGTACAACTGGAACTTGAAAGCAAAAGAGCAGAGCTACAATGCTTTTTGTTTTTTCACCAATCCCTTAACCTTCTGAATTATTTTTATTACAACTGTATCGTAGTTAGCATTCCTATCCAATAATTTCGTTAAACAAAATTGATAAACGAGATCAATGCAGAGTTGCCAACGATAATGATTGATTGTTTATTAACTTACCTTCTCAAACGATACGAGCTCAACCTCATAATTCAAAGTGGAGTTAGCAGGAATAACAGCAAGTTCCTGTTGAGACTCCGATGAGCCAAAACCATACTCAGGCGCAATAGTTAACAATGCCACCTCACCCTTCTTCATAGTCAACACAGCTCTGTCAAGCCCATCAATTACTTGTTCTGCTCAATCCATAAAACACTCACATTAGTTAGCATAATAAATAACCTAGTGGGAAATGGGAGAAACATTGAGAAATTTTCAAGTTACCCTCATCAGTTTTGAATTCGAACAGCTCCCCTTCATCATCATGACCCTTCTTCAAAAACAATGTACCATCTTGCAGCTTACCAATTACTTTCACTGCAAGAATGCAAAAAGAGGTAAGGAAACATCAGAAACCATGTTCTAAATCCATAAACAATGAAAAGGATATCATCCACATCAAGAATTACAAGCATTTACATTTCACAACTGCCCCCTCATTTGGACGCTCATATCCTTCCCCTTCTTTGAGGATCTTCTTAATGACCTTCTTGTCATCAGTTACATCTGACACAGTCTTCCAAGAAACTAACTCAAGAGTAATCTCCAATGATGCATTTGGTGGAACTGCACCTTCGTCACCATGTGCTGGCTTACCCTTCTCACCAAACCCATCTACAAAACAGATAAGTACGTGCATAAAAATTTGAACCAAAGAAGTAAGTGAATAATTACTATTTATCTCCTTTCAATAAAAGATAAAAGCAAAGATAGGACTTCCAATAGGTACCAAACTTCAGCAGACAACTTACATTGTGGCTTCACAGTCAAAATCACTTTCTCTCCCTTCTTCATGGTTTTAACAGCCTTTGACAAAGCAGGACAAAAATAACCTGTAATAGAGTAAACATTAAAGTAAGATCACACAAAAGCACACTTCAACAAGAAGAGCGTAACAAAATTAGTACGGACTGACCATCTTTGACCGTGAACTCCACTCCATCAGCTTTTGCTACCAGAGTTCCATCTTCAAGACGTGCTTCGTAGTTCACTGCAACCACAAGATTGCATTTAATACTTAAGTAAAGTTGAATGATTCAAGAATAGAAAATTGAAATATGGTTCACACTTCCTACCTACAACTTCATCAAGATCCTTGGGGTTCTCCCATTTTTCCCCCTCAGTAACAACCTTCTTAAACAGACCTCCATCCTTACATATGTCCTTCACACTAGTCCAAGACAGGAGCTCCACATCAAACTGAAGAGTTGCATTGGGTGGAATAGTTGGAGGAGAACCAGATTCACCGTATGCTAGCTCGGCTGGGATGGTAAAAAGGGCGTTTTCACCTTTCTTCATTGTTGCAATACCTTGATCCCATCCTTTAATAACTTGCCCTGCATTTTCAAGGCACCACTTACATCAGAACATAGTGTATTCCAAATTTCCTATCAAAACATAATATCTTGTCCCAAATAATAAAGAGTAAACAAACATGTAGTGTTCATTCAACCCTCTCATTAATATTCCCCCATACCTCAAATCATGATTATCCATTCAACAGTAATTTCACAAATTGAGCATCACAACTACAACCTCATTTAAACACCTCTCACACATATTAAAATGCTAATAGCTAAGTCCCCGCTTTATAAAAAATAAAACAGCCACACTATTCCAACTTCCAACTCATTAAATCACCGCACCCACAGTTCTCAAAAAATAAAGACACTCACCTTGTCCAAGTGTGAAACTGAAAGGAGTTCCCCTATCTCTGCTGGAATCAAACTTAGTGCCATCAAGCAACGTCCCAGTGTAGTGAACTACAAAAAATTTAAATTCCATAAATCTTAAGAAATTAATAAAAAACAAAACAAAGAAGAATTTTGAACAAGCTAAACAAGAGTGTCAAGTTACACACTCTATAATACAATCTTTTACATAATTAAGTCACTATTTTATAGTATAGTCTTTATTTAAACAAAATTAACAAAAATCACTAAAATTTTGATTAAAATCCATTAAATATTTTACCAGATAAATTTCAGCTGACAATAAATAAATAAAGTACTAGCATATCTCAATCCAATTATAGACATGTAACAGACATAGAACTTGAAATGCAACAAAATGCTAATGGAAATGTAGAATATATGAAAATGAAATTAAAAATCCCTCAAAAAAAAAAAAAAAAAAAAACAAACACGAATTAGAACAATCTGCAATTGAAAAAACAACTCCCGGTTGCATACCCTCTAACACAATCTTTAAACAACTACTTGCATACCCTCTAACACAATCTTTAAATAACTACTTGCATACCCTCTAACACAATCTTTAAATAACTACGACAAATTAAGTAAAAATCACAAAATTACAAGTACAATTCATTAAATAGGGTAATTCCTGAAAAACTTTAGTCAATTTTTAATTTTAATAAATGATTAAAAGTTTGTTGTTGCTAGCATTTCTTGACTCCATCCTAGAAATGAAAATGTAAAAGAAATAGATGGAAATGAAGTTAAACTTACAGCAATACAAACCTAGCCAAGAAATTAGAACAAACTCATCCAGAAGAGTAGCTCGTCACACAAAACACAACCTTAGTAATAATCAACACGCACTCTAGTCTTTACTCCAAATAAACTTTTTTCCAGAAATCATAAAATCAAAAGTAATACCCTACTAAATACAGTAATACTTGACAAATTCCACCAAAACAAAATTACAACAAACAATTAAAAGAGTGTAGCTGCAACCTTTACTCAAGCCAACCACAGAAAAGTAAATCATATAGTAACAAACTGTAAATTCAAAATAAATGAAGTATAACCAAAAGAGATTAAGACAACTACATTTCTGTACAAACTTCTCTCATGAGTCAAAATCAGCTCAAAAACAAACTAAGCTAACATGTAAAAGTTCTTTCATGTACCTTCTCTAAACTTTTATAACTTGATAATAAGCTAACATTTTGGCTAATGAAGAGGCTTATCTCACTTTCTTTCTCTTAACTAAGTAAAAAGCATACTCTGTTCTTATCTCAACCTCACAAAATCCAAACTCATATATGGTCATATGGTAATATTAGATCTTCAATATTCATATGGTCAGAAACTCATCTAAACAAAATGAAGAAAATGTTTGAATTAGGAGAACGTCGCGCTAAATATATAACATGTACAACAACAGTGGTCTTGAACAAGTTAATTTATCCTACAAAAGAAAACAATTCAGTTAAAATAGACAAGGACGTGTAATACCTTGAACCTCGTCACCAACATCAGGAGTGTTCCATCCTTCACCTTCCTTGAGGAGTTTCTTCTTCAAGCCCTGTTTTCCAATTTCCTTCTCCTCGCCGACCTTGAGGACGGGGGGTTCGAGGTCGCCAACATCTCCGTCACCGCCGGCGAAGTCAAAATCGTCGTTCATGGAATCCGCCGGCGGCATGTCGAAATCGTCGTCCATGTGGAGATGTGAGGATGCGGAGAAAGAAGAAAGACGTTTGGTTCTGTTTGGAGATGCGAGAGATGCAAAGAAGAGAATACGAAAAGAGGGTAAAGTAGAAAGAGGGTTTAAAAGGGTAGTGAGAAGGGAAGAGGTTCGAGAGACTTCTACAGGGAGCGTATCAGAGTGCGTGAGTAGTTTCTAGAATCCGGGTTCGGATGGTTCGAGATTTAGCTCACTAGTTTTACTTTCTAAATGCCCTAATTATCTTTTCTAACAACAGATTAACTTGAATAACAACTTTTTAACATACTATTTTGAAATAATCTTGATGGTACTTTATTATTAGTTTTATCGGGTAAATGTTTATCACCATTAAAAATCTATGATACAAGACTCAATAATTATCAATCTCTAAGTATGATTAGGTAGAAGTATGATTAGCTACACATTCCCTTACCATCATTTATGTATTATTTTATTTGGACAAATCATTTTTTACTCCGTACTAATTAAATTAAATTTATTTTTCTATAAATTACTTTTTAATTTAAACTAATATTATATGGAGTTTATTAATTTTATATTTTTTTATACTTTCACATACTAGAAATATATTCAAATAGGTTATTAACTATTTCTTAATTTAAACTACATAAAAAAATTTACTAACACTAAAAATAATGAGTTTATAAGTTAAAAATTATCAAATATAGCAATTATTTTTATGTTAATCACACTGGTTTATAAGCTAGGAAACTAAACTAATCACTAACTTAATAACTTTATCAAATACATTTTAAAAAGATTTAATAAAATTGTAATTATTTTTAATATAAAATTATAATTATATTTTTTATATAAATATAATAAAATTCATATAATCATAATTTTATAAACAAAGAAAAGATAATAGTTGTTGTGCTCAAAAGTGTGATTGGATATTTGTCAAATTAATGACAACATTCTTCTATTATTTTTTTAGTAAACTTTTTTTAAACAAATATTGTCCAAATAAACCTTCATCAGTGTTAATTACCTAATTAGATCCAACATTTTCAATTCTTCTATTTTCAAAACATATAAAAACTCCAGAAGCAGCTCATCAAGAACGAAAGGTTTCAAATAGAAAATTCTCCTTTTAAGAAAATATTTCCCAAATACAAAACACATGTTTTCAATATTTTTTTTCTATTTTTTAAAAATAAAAATAGAAAATGTATCAGCCAGGCGTCAATTTAGATCTTGGGTTAACTCGTTCCTAGAAAGAATTTTTAGAGCTTGAAAAGAGTCTTAAACTAAAAAAGTCTTATTTTTTAATTTTCCAAAATAAAGCAAATTTTCAAAAAGAGTATTGAAACATATACTTAATGGCTAATAAACACTAGGCTGAGATGAACACAAAAGATGCGTACTGAGTCTAAATCTTTCTAAATTAACCTCAGAATGAAACAGTGAAACCTTGGGTCATAAAATCATTATTGAAGAACAAAAATAAGCTAAGATAGCAAAAAGTCTCATCATTTCCATTTCTTTCTATTTGTCTATAGTTCGGTGCTCTTATCTTCTTCATCTAAACTTTTGTCGTTCACTCCCACAAGCTCAGTGTCAAATATGAGTGTTGCACCACCTGCGAGTTAAGTCATGTATGAGTATGATAACTATATAATTCATAATATAGTTAGTTGGGCTATATACAAAATATAAAAAACTAATACAAACTAAAAAAAATTGATTTTCATTGAAGTGCCACTAATTTAACATTGTTTACTCTATCTCTCACACACCTGTGTCAGTAAGTTATTTATCGTATAAACTCATAATACAATATAATTAAAATATGATCTAAAACACACACATAAACATTGAAAGCAAAGTGTTGCCAAGAATCTGAAAATGTAAAACAATGTTTCTTAAGTTTGGTTTAACTCTTAAAAAGTAAAAGGAAACAATGTTTTTGGGAAATAACTTTTTGGCAGGTCTCTTAAAAAAAATCATTCCTATAAAAGAGATGAGAATCTAGCTATTTCAAATTTAAATGAAAAAAATAATACAATTTCTTCTTATTAAACAATTTAACATGGTAATAAATTCAAAATTTAGGATAAACAACACATTACTCTTTGATTTATAGAAAACTTGTATAATATTTTTTTGCTAACCAAATAGAATTTAATCACTCCAATAATCATAATTCCAAGTATGAAAAAATTTATCTGACACCTAACGGCCCTATATCTTCAAGGAAAAGAATCAGAACTGCTAGAGTATGGTGGTACATAAAAACAGCCGGCAATCTGATCAAATATCTAGCTGTCAAACATAAATTTTACCAACCAGAAATGAATGCTGGGTAGAGAGAATTAGTATCATTATCAACATGATAAATTACCTGGAATAGTGGGTGGGGAACCCTGCTCTCCATAGCCCAGTCTTGCTGGTATTTTCAGCTTCCTCTTCTCACCAAGACACATTCCCAATAATCCCTGGTCCCACCCTGCAGAGAGACGAAGTGACATAGAATCCTCTATCTTGAAAGATTTCCCATCAATCATAAACCAGTAATTGTAACAAAATTGAGATGCATACTAGTATGATTATATAAATATACCCAGGCGTTTAAATTAAGGAATAAAAGACAAATTCGAAATTATATCAGTATAAATTATAGCTCATAAGTACATTTTTACGGTAATGCTGATAACATAAGATACTTGAAAGAGCAGGGGGAGGATATGACGAAGATAAGGAAAAAATGCTACTACAAGGTGACATTTTGCATATTACATGCCTAGTAAACATTAACATCCAGTATTATACAATCAATCGTGAATAATTGATTGTACAAGGATTCTCATCTGTTTCCAACTTCCAGGACTCTTTCATTGTACAACTGCGATCTGGCATACAATTTCTTTACAGTTTGCAGCATCTTTTTTCTCTCCTTTATTTTATCTACTTAATAACTTCCACTTTCAGTAAATAAGAAAACAACCACATTAGCTAGTCGATAACCACTTTTATTGGTAATAAAACTAGAAATTTAAAAAGCTTAAGTTGTTTATGCACAACATACCTTTGATCACTTGACCAGAACCTAGCTCAAATTCAATGGGATTTTTTCTTTCGAAGCTAGAATCGAAAACAGTTCCATCAGTGAGTTTTCCCTGGAAACATGCAAGAATTTGATCAACAAAACTAAGTAAATACCTCGATTCCTAATTACATTAACAAATGAAATGAGATTTGAAAATAATAATTCGTTGGAGTATATGCAGCTTAAAATGCTTTCCTGCGGTGTAGCCTGTTGATCACCTAAAATAAAAACTCCATATAAACAAAAAGCAAGGATACGCAAATAGCACATCGAAATGACTCTAGGTCATTTCCAGTTGTGATTATGTCACAGATGCCTTGCCCCCACTCAAGTTCTTTTAATGGGTAGTCAGATTATCGCCCAGATTAGAAGGTGAGGATCAGATTATGAAATACCAAAATAAAACTCCAACATAGCCCAAGAAAAAAATACATAATCTAGTAAGTAATGGAAATTGCAAAAAAATAAAGTATATGAAATTAACAATAACATAATATTATTCATCCTGTTGAAAACCAGAATACGGCGTGTTCAACATGAAGGGTAAACTACAATTGCCCAACAGTTATTATAGTACTTTGCATTGTTCATCATACATAATATATATAATATAATTCATTCAAATTTATTAATGAATGGTGAGTGAATATTATGCATCAAATACTTTATTCTTGCGCTTCAGATTTATTATATGTAACTTGAGCAAAAACTCGGAGCCTTTTCCTTTCAACAAACATTTTACTTAAAAAGGTTTCACTAAAATGCACCATCCTCCAGCCTCATGACATAAACTTGAGAAATTACTTACCCGATAGTGTACTTTGACTCTATCACCTTTGTGTGCCTGAACTTCACATGATGCTGGTTTATGCTGCAAAAAGAGACAGGGCGTCAGTAGTATACAAAAATTAGGGCATAAACTCCGTTTCACCTACAATCAAAATAACCTTGCTAACAGATATTGACAAGCAACAAATTCAGTAAAAAAATCTCCATCATTCACAGGGAATACCATAACGTATTCCCTGTTTTCAACCTCCACTATAAATTATCAGAAATTTTTCCACGATAAATTACCAGAAAATTTCATTTCCATACTTACTAGTTACCAGCAATACGTCAATGCTATCTATCACAATGAACTTGTGATCCCGCAGCGGACAACATATATGTGTAAAGCCCATAAAATTGTTGAGTCTTTCAACTCACACTTAGATTCCTACAAAAATGTCCTAACAAAAATGTCCTCCTTCCCAAGGAAGCACTGTCCCCCATCACACTATACCACTACCTCATTCCAAGCCATAACCAGACCCAAAGCATGCATTTATACTTTATTTTAAAACAACAAGTCACAAACTGCCAAGCACACTGCAACAATTTTCTTTTTCTTGTGAACAAAAGAAGTACTATTCACTTAATAGCCTAAATGATCAACTATATCGTCAGCCATTTCAAATGCATAACATAATAACATTGAATATCCCAAATCCATAAAAGGCTTTTCACTGCACTTGTACACACATCACATCACGTTACATGAAACAATACATAAATGTCCAAGCACCCCTGATGCCATGAAATAGCAAGTACACATCTTTTATACATAAAAAAAGCACCCTTTGACTTTGCAGCTAAGCCAAGGAAACAACACTTGTACCGTTACAATTCCTACAAAACTTCCGATTGTTCAATGTGGCCACACTGACCAGTGAATAGACGCATCGCATCTACTAAAATCAAGTTTATCAACTCCAAAAAAACACCAAGACAACGAATTCTAACCAAAAGCAAAAAGGAAAAATGCAAACTCCTTTTCCGTACAAATCATTCAAAGTCTCTAAGCTAAACTACAAAAAAATGCATTGGATCTCAACCAGAGTAACATGTTTAAAGGCTACCTTCACGCCTATCTGCAAGTCCGTGACATCACCCGTCTTCTTCGCGGAAACTTAACCACAGAAAAGAAAAAGAGACAGAAAAGTCAGAACAATAAAGAAATTATGAGTGACAACGATAAACCGTAAGAATCGATGAATTGAAGCGGCGCATTGGCGAGATCTAAAGCAATTGCGGAACGAAGAGGAAACGAAAGACAGACGAAATGAAAGGGTGAAGAAGAGGAAGAGCAGAATTACATACCTAATGCGGAAACGAAAAGGAAGAAGAGAAGAAGGGTAACGGCGTTCATGGAAGAACGGAAACTCATTTTTCTTCTTATCCTTGTGAATTCTGATTTGAGAGAAACAGAGGGTGAGTATAATAATAGGACAAGTGAGAGTAGTGTGGAGAAATGTTGAAACTTCGGGTCAGGGGGAATTAACCCATTAACCCGCGTGGCTCGGACTCGGGTCAATTCGATACTGAGAAGGGTTAATATGCTACTTCCTCCCATTATTAATATTAGGTTTCTCTTTATTTTAAAATGTATTATTGTAGTAATGCAATTCCTTTTGTTAAATTTTATTATTAGGGGTCTAATGTTTGCAAGTCATATGACCATTAGAGTTTTTAATTTCTAAAGTTATACTCTTGTTTGAATGCTATTTTATGCCTTTTCTTTTTAGTGCTTATTATTTTTTACTTTATAAGTTTTAAGTTTCAAAATGTTTCACTATGCTTATTTGAATAAGAAGTTTAGTTATGCTCTTCTCAACGATAATCTCACATTTATTATTTGGTCAGACTCCACTAGAATAATTTTAATATGAAATTTTTTCACAAATATATAATTTTATCTAATTTCATATTTAATGGTATCCAAATAGCTTCAACAATTTTGTATATGTAAAATTATTACCAATATTATCTCTTTTATTATATCTTTTAAGAAAATTGTCTTGATTTTATAACTTCTGTATTGAAATTTTAATAAAATTTGTGAGGATTATATATATATATATATATATATATCGTTATTATTTTCAAATTAAAGAGATAAGAGCTTTAAATGAGGATGAGTTTGTAACCTGTTAATGATAAGAGAATACATTAAAAAGATAAGTCAATAATAGAGTAAATAATGAAATAAAGTTCTCCCAATTTAAAAACTCTACAAAGACCACAAAAAAATATAGAACATAAGAAGATATTTGCTACATTAGTTTTTATTATTAGTAGTATAAATCTTTACTACATCTAACAATTTAGCATCAAAACACATCAAATATATAATGATATCTCACATAAAAATATTTAAATCTTTAAAAAAAAGTTAAATTCTTATCTAGGTAAATAACACTTTAACTGTATATAAATATTAAATATTTTTCTTGAACAAAACCAAACTTCTTCAAGAATTTATTTCTCCGTAACAACTCCTTACATGTTTTGTTAAGAGAATGAATTTTTGCCTACGAGTACACAAACTTAACACATATTTGTAATCTAAATTGTCAAGTTACAACTCCCCTTACAAAATGAATCAAATAATCTAAAGTGGTCTTCCTCAAATCAATGTCTCTAGTGTTAATGTCTCTAGTCATATCTCAATTTGAATATGATTTTGTAGAAAGTTTATTTTCCCAAAAAAAAATGCAAGTAAAGAAATAAAGAAAATATCTTTTATTGTTTTGATTCGACAAAAATTGACCTTACTCTTACGTATTCTCATTCACAATAAAAAAAATCAGGAATAATATAGTTCTAATTATACAACATGTTTGTTGGGTTGATATTTTTAATTTTTAAATTTTTCATATTTTGTTTTTAGAGTGTATGAAATTTTTTAAATTTTGAAACTTTGTAATTTTTTTTAATTTGATATCTTTTAAAAAAATTATTTCCAAAGTTTTGTATTAAATATTGCATGATGTGTGCCACCATTTAATATCTAAAAAAATATTTGAAAAAATAAAATTAAATACCGATGCGGTCATGTAAGTATCTAAAATTATTAGAAAACATGGTATCTAAAGATTATTTCGAAAGTTTCATATTAAATATCGCGTGATAAGTGCGACTATTTAATATTTAAAAAATATTTAGAATAATAATATTAAATATTATATAATGCAAAGTATTTAATTATTAGTAGATATATCACCTAAAAATTATTTTCAAAATTCCATATTAAATATCATGTAACGTGTATAACCATTTTATATTTAAAAAAATATTTAGAATATTAAAAATATAGATATGAGACGAATCATAAATATCCAAATTTTATTTTATTGAAAATTAAAATTAAAAATTTATAAAAGTTTAAACAAACAAAAAGGTAAAAAGACTTGAAAAAAAAATCTAAACTCTTTAAGGAAGAATAGAGAGATGTAAAAGTAAAAGAAGACTACATTTTGCAAAATGTTGGACAGGCTCCAAAAGCGCATAATCCTTTATTTTCATTATCATTATCATTATTATCTTTTTAATTTTTTTAAGTGAGGTTGGGTGCAGTAAGAGATTCATAAGGCCAAAGCCCATCTTCACAAACAAGCCCTCTCATTTTTTATATTTTATAGTTTTTTTTTTGGGACTACTTTTGGGACGAATGTTATTGAATAATTATTTCCTACACCCCACATTTTCTTCGTGCATCCCATTAAAATATCATAATATCATAAATATCCTTATTAGAATATTCAAAAGAAGATGATGTAGTAACTGCTGTTAAGTGGTGTAGACATTCTCCAACGACCGCGTGGTGGGTGTTGCAAAGAAAGCTTCTCTAGCATCATCATTGTGAGTGGGAGGTAAGTGACTTCTGTTTTCGTATTACGTATGGAGTGCAGGGTGGGTATAAGGTTGTTGTAATATTCGTATCTTGAGAATGGATTCCGGAATGAGTTGTGAGGTGTGTGAAATGTCTTACGAAAAATATTTTTTGTAAAAGGTTTTTGTATTATGGAAAACATTTTTCGAAAAAGGGGGTTGTGAGAACAAGTGCTTACAGAAAACATTTCTTGTATCTCCTTATATGGGAAACGTTTTCTGTAAGCACTCGTCCTCACACCCCTTCTTTCAGAATACGTTTTCCATAATACAAAAACCTCTTAGCAAAGACGTTTTCCATAATATAAAAACCTCTTATAGAAAACATTTTTTATAATACAAAAACCTTTTATAGAAAATGTTTTCCATAACCTTTTACGGAAAACATTTTTCATAATACAAAAATCTCTTATGGAAAATGTTTTTCATAATACAAAACCTTCTTTAAAAAAAGGTTTTTCATAATACAAAAATCTCTTACAAAAAATATTTTCCATAATACAAAAAGCTTTTACAAAAAACGTGACTTGTAGGGGCGTGAAATGTCTTTAAAAAACAAAACGTTTTTCATAAGACATTTTTCACCTCCCACATCTCTAAATAGTTTTTTTCGTGTAGTGTTAGCACGATTTTTAAAACTTTTATTTATTTTATTAATTATTATTATTATTTTTCTATTATTATTATTATGTGGGGGAGTTAAGAGAAAAATTAAAAAGATTAAATAAGTGGAGAGCAATTTTAAAACTGACAATTTTATTTTTTTTCTATTATTTTACATATATATATTATTTTATTTTTATTAACTAATTTTATTTTATTTTTTTACACACACACACATATATATATATATATATATATATA
>Ga0209489_100996_pt1 | contig 57146 bp, 39 predicted proteins | sample SiratrowhiteBW_FD_187527 | JGI IMG/M metagenome (GOLD analysis project Ga0209489, IMG submission 187527) | Root nodule microbial communities of legume samples collected from California, USA - Siratro white BW (SPAdes) (version 2) | ecosystem: Host-associated > Plants > Roots > Nodule | place... | reverse complement strand
ACACATATATATATATATATATATATATATATATATATATATATATATATATATATATATATATATATACGATTACAGTAGATTTAATTCTTATATTATATGATACATAATTACTAACCAATTTTCTAACCAGATTTAACAATGTTGTTATTATGTGATTCAATAATAAGCAAAAAGTTTATTCTTTAATGGGTTATCAAACATTTATTAGTTCCAATTTTGTTTTACTTTTTAAATATAATTTTATATATGTTAAATTAAATTTCCCAACTATATTATTTATCTCTGATGATAATTTTGAAGTTTTGTCGAAAAAAATTGTAAAAAAACACTTAAACGGTACCTATTAATCAATAACACTGTTACTTTATATTTAAAATAATTTTATATTTGTAGTATATTATTTAAATATTTAAAGTACTCATTTTAACTTTATATCAGGATTAATTAATATTATTATTATAGACAAACTGTTTTTTCATTATTTTTCTGATATATTAATTATTGTAATAATAAATTACCCAACTCTGATTAAAGTTTATTTATTTTATCATTTTAATTATCTTAAATTTAATTCACTATTTAAATAATCATATTACAAGTTTTATTATTTATTTTAATTTTTATTAACTATTCATTTAAGTTTTGTAGCATGGTCAAAATTTGACTTTAACAAGATAGAATTTTGAGCATGAATGACGAATGCATCTATTTGCACATATAAAGTATCCAGAGAATTTATTTTCGTATTTATATTTTTTTTTTGAAAAAGGGAAAAAATGGTTAGAAGAGTTTGATGTTAGGGAGAGAGAGAGAGAGGCATGATTCTCGAAAACCAGCAAGTCAGTTACGTGGCGGCGACCGAACTCCATTCCCGGCACGTTCTAATCAGAAGACTTGCAGAAATCCGAAGAAGTTACGTGAAATCCATTTGATAGTTGAGTTTCTCAAATCCCAATCCAATTGTTAGATTAAGCAAGAGCTCGGAACTCCTTCTTCTTCTTCTCTCCGATTCCCTCATTTTAATTGTGATGCTTAGAATCAGTTTCAGTTGCACGCGTTGACAATGAAGCTCCCTGTCCGTTACTTGATTGTTATTTTGACCTTCATCTGCACCTCAGTTTGCTACATCGAACGAGTTGGCTTTTCCATCGCCTACACTGTTGCTGCTGACGGTGTGGGACTCAATCAATCCACCAAAGGTACAATACTCTCCACCTTCTATTACGGTTACGCCTGTTCTCAAGTTCCCGGAGGATGGGCAGCTCAGAAAATCGGGGGCAGGAGGGTCCTGCTTCTTTCTTTTCTCTTATGGTCATTCACTTGTGCACTGCTTCCTCTTGATCCCAATCGCGTTATGCTTTTAGTCGTTGCTCGTTTGCTCGTTGGTGTTGCACAGGGTTTTATTTTCCCCTCCATTCACACCGTTCTGGCACAGTGGGTTCCCCCTCACGAGAGATCTAGATCCGTCTCTCTCACCACTTCTGGGATGTACCTTGGTGCAGCTCTGGGAATGCTTCTTCTTCCTACTCTGGTCAAGTTTAGGGGTCCTCAATCTGTATTCCTTGCGGAGGCCGCATTGGGTGCTTCATGGTCTTTGCTTTGGTTCAAATACGCTACTGATCCCAAGTTCCCTGCCAATGGTGTTGGGGAATCAGGCTTACCCACCAATAAAAAAAGTGACTCTCACAACAAAAAAGTACTCTCAGCCAAAATTCCCTGGGTCAAAATTTTAACCAGCTTCCCTGTGTGGGCTATTGTTGTCAACAATTTCACCTTTCACTACGCTTTATATGTGCTCATGAACTGGCTCCCGACCTACTTTGAATTGGGCCTTAAGCTTAGCCTGCAAGACATGGGGTCCTCTAAAATGATGCCCTATCTCAACATGTTCCTGTTCTCCAACATCGGCGGTGTTGTTGCTGACTACTTGATCACCAGGAGAATATTGTCTGTCACCAAAACCAGGAAGTTCTTGAACACCGTGGGATTCTCGGTTGCTTCTCTTGCCTTGGTAGTGATTCCCAGCTTCAGAACTTCTGGGGGTGCTGTATTCTGTTCTTCTGTGGCTCTTGGTTTCTTGGCACTTGGCAGAGCTGGGTTTGCAGTGAACCACATGGATGTTGCTCCGAGATACGCTGGAATAGTGATGGGTGTTTCTAATACTGCCGGTACGTTAGCTGGCATTGTTGGCGTTGACCTGACTGGGAAGCTTCTGGAAGCTGCCAAGGCTGCTAATTCTGATCTTTCAAGTCCAGAAAGCTGGAAAGCGGTGTTTTTAATTCCTGGATTTTTATGCATTTTTAGTTCTTTTGTATTTCTACTATTTTCAACTGGGGAGAGAATTTTTGATTGAAGTAGCCTTCTCATTTTCATGGCTCAAGAGGTGTTGTTATTCTGGGGATTTAATTTGTATTACATTGCATCTCCATGTTATATCATTCTTGGATAGGACAGGTCATGTTGTCATAATTGATATGATTTTTTGGTTATTATTAGTTCTCCAGCTTGTACCATTCCTGGTTAGTAAAGGTTAAGAACAAGGTTTCAAAGTGTTGTAGCAAATTGTAAATACTTGTTATAATCCTACCTCATACGTCAGTACCAAAACAAAAGAAAAAAAGAAAAGTTTAAGGATTGCAGATGAGAAAGCAGTCGTTACAGAAAAAAAGAACACTATGCGAGGTTTATCTCAACTTGACAGAAATTTTATGTAGGGTTGTTAAACTTTGATGTCATTCGAATATTAATTAAGATGTTGAGAGAAATATCCAAAAAATTTAAGAAATGACCCTCCTTCCCCCACTAATTTTTCTATTGAAATCTCAAAGTGGGTCAATTGTTACTTTGAATGTTGCAGAAAGAACATCAGGCCATCGACATTTTTCAAGCTGAGATTAATATAAATGAGCCTTTTGCTTTTAAACATTGCAAAAGAAGGAAGGTCAAGCTTGCTCTATGTGAAGGTAATCTCTTTTTGTATCTCGTGTTATTATAATGATTTCTACATAAGTGTTTAGAATCTAAGCATTTCATCAGAATAATTTCTAATACCCATTTTGAGGACATCAATGTTTTATTAGATTCATTAATTAGTTTACACACTATCCCAGTTATATTATTACAATAATTCAACAATTGATAGTTAAAATTGTATTATAGAGATTAGGAGTCACAGGTTTAAAGAGATTTCCAGCATTATGCGTCAGACCAGTATGGTAATCATTTTGAAGTATCAGTGCTTCCATGCTAGTAAATATTCTCATCAAGCTTTTTGTTTTATTGTATTCAGTTCTTGTTTTATTATTTTATGTACACTGGGTTTAAGGTAGTCAACTAGAACTTTAAAGTGGTTGGACCTCACTATTAGCTTCCTTAATGAATTCATGGATTTGTTCTTTTGCAGGAGTTTCAAAATTGCACAGTTTTGTGTGATTCAACATCTGGGTGCAATGCTGTGGGGTTTGTGTGACATATTGTGCCAACTTTCCTCATGGCACCTCCCATTATTATGAGAAGATATCTTTTTCAGTTATTATTCATAATCCAGGAGGTAAGATTTGTGTATGATAATTGGAAAAGGCTTGTGGATGTGGAATATTAATGTTTCCCTGGTAATAATTATTACAGAAAGTTAGGCACATTAAACAGCTTCCTGTGGATGCCAAAGGCTGTAATGGATGGGCTTCCTTATTGATGGTTCCTTCTCAGACCAATATTCAGTCCACACACCATGAATTTTTACTCTTACTCTTTCCTTAGCCAACGTATAATCAGGCATTCAATATAGTTTTATTAGCACAGTGCTATATGCCTATTTTATCATGTTCCTTTAAAATTGTGCATTCTCCCTAGTTTTATTCTTAGATTACTATGGTTTTAGGTCAGGCATGATTTATTCTGTATAACAGAGATGCAGTTGATTAATATTGGAAAACATTGGAGTATTACTACGCTACTGCGAATTCAAAATTTTCTTCATATGCATTTTTTGTATGTGTGATCCATAAGGTAATCTCCAAGTTTGTCTCCACTCCAGTGCACAATTTCAAAATTTTCCAGTTTTAATGCCTTATATCCAACCTAATGTTATATATTGATATCATGGTAGCAGTTCAAACTCTAAAGATAGTATTTGTGTATATTGTGAGTTTTTCTACTTCCGTTCATGGGCATCTACTCATCTTATGACAGCTGGGCAATGTGCTGAGATTTTAAAGCATGTAACAAAGGATAATCTCAGCAAAAAAAAATTCGTATAGGGACTCTGAGAAGATTGCAAAAGATCTGAATCTTACCATGGAGCTGGTTAGTTTGTTTGAAGTTGTAGACTTCCCTTTTGGAGTGGAAAATGCAATATCAATACTGTTAAGCCCCCTGATCCAAAAAAAATCAGTATCTACTGGTGAGAATATCCTTGAGGATATAATATCTTGAGCTCCTGTCTTGTCTCAGTTAAATAGACACAGTTGCAGATTATCTTGCGTAATATGCTTGTCACTTTAATGTGTTTCTCGCAAAATAATAAAGTTTTGCATTTGTCTTAGAAAGCATATTTGTGTAGTTGTAGTTCACAAGAAACCTTTGACCAGTTATAAGGCGGAAATTATGGCTTTTATCTTGCATTAATTTGTCATACACTTTGTTTATTGAACATGTTGCTGCTTATAGTTTTAGATACACAGTCTGGTATATAATTCTGAGAACTGTAAATCTAAATGAACTCCCAGAATTTAAAACTTTTTAAAGAGGAAAACTGAATTTTTTTTAGTAAAGGAAAAATTTAACTTGGTGAGTATCATTGCCAGTTTCAAGATAAGTGACTTGCAACCTTTTCCAGTATGTATTTCTTAAACTTTAATGCTACTTGTAGGTGCTTAGCATGTATTCTAGTAAGCGTCATCACTGATTCTTTAATCAGTTCAAAGATGAAGAGAAAGAGACTCACCTGAATGCATGGGTAATTCGTCTGGTTGTAGGAAAAGAAAATCTACTGAGCTCAGGCCTGTCAATCAGCCAGATTTGATGCGGTAGCTGATGTTGTGGACATGCACATTGAAGAATCACATAATTTGGGAGAGTGTGCCACACATATGGAAGAATTTGAGGAGAGTATGCCTGAAGACTGTATCCCCCTTATTAACCAATGTGTCTTTAACAAAATGAACTCAACATTCCATACGACATTCATTTGGTAAGAAAAAACTGATGTGCAATAGAATTTTTGGGAACCTGTTAAATCTTAAGCGACTTAATTACTTTGGATTATATGTGTGGAAATAATGGCTCTATGAAGTTGTACCGTGTATATGTTAAAGTCAAATTGAATGAAAGAATTCAGCTCTTATTCTTGCTTGTATTTTTAGTTTGTTCTGAATTGATAATATAATGTCTGTATAGTCTTACTTAGCTACCATTATTAGTGGAACCTTTAATGGCAAGCTTGAATCAAAATAGAGTTCTTTTTCATATGTATTTTTTATAACTTCTTACATAAACTATTTTGATTCTAATTGATATTATATAGTTATTTTAAGATTTGCGATTCACTTACAAAGAACGGATAAAAACTAAGGAAATTACTTATATTTGATCATGAATGCTGATTTTATGACACGATTTTTTATCGAGAAAAATTATGAATAAATGGCTTGCATAAATAGAAAAGAGTATCAATAATTAGTATTTAGTAAGATAACAATTACTTTTTCCCCTGTTTGTATCCATTCTATTGTTCTGTAAGTTGAAGGCATATTTGCTGTAATTCAGATTACTAAAAGTGTATCTTTCCTGTAAGCTCTGAGTATGTATGATTTTTTATCATTTCAGGCAGTTGGTGATCCAATATGTTTAACACCATGCTGTGCTTGGTGCCAAACATCATCGCATAGATCGGAAGTCAATTTCTGATCTTCCAGCTTCTCCAAGATTTCCTGTGAGAAGAATGAATTCATTGAATATTAACTTGGGAAAGCTGTGAATAGATGCTGTAACATGCTCACTGAAAAATATGCAAATAATCTGGAAAAATCCCAGAATTTTTCATTAAATACAGAAGAATGCAAACAGTTTGTGCGATCTCAGTCCTGTGAAGGTGTCCGACATTAATTCTAGTCCTGCTGTTGAAATTCAAATGACAACTCCAAACAGAGAAGCCTGGGATGGCTTTGAGAACCAAAATATCAGGACAGCCCTTGATAAGATTCTTCGCTGTAAGATGACAGCTAAGCTGGATGCATCCTCCCAAAAAGGTCAATTGCAATATGAAGGGTGCTTAGATGCAAATGGGAAGGCTGATGGACATGTAATTCTCAAAAACTTATTGTCAAGTCATTGCTTCCAATTGTCTAATGAGACCTGATATATTTCTTACTGAATCTAGTATTTAAGTTTTAATTTCATAATTTTCCTTTTGCTCTCGTCTCATTATCCTTCTTGGAAGAATCTTTTTTTATTCTTTTAATAATTTATGTTCTATAGTCTTTAGGTTTCTAGAATCTGTGTGACACCAACTAAAAGAATCCTTTTTGTGGCAGCAATATGAAGAAACTGAAAAAATTACCTCATTTATTCCTTGTGAAATTATTCAGATTCATCAAGACAGTGGAACAATTATTATTTTGTGGACATAGATAGATTAATCATTTATCCATATTAACTTAGTTGTTAAAATATTATGTAATCATTATTGTTGATAAAATGATATTATTTAGAATTTAGAATGTATATGTGATTGGTCAAGGTGAGTTTGGATCCATTATTAATTAATAATAGTTGGAAGAGTCTCGTCTATAAGAAGTTATTTTGTTTTATCCTATTTAAGAATAAAAGTACACTTTTCTATAATTTTTTTTTTTTTTTACAATGGGAGCAGTTCTTATGCATTCTTCGTTCTTTCCATTCTATACACAAATCATTGATGGGGTGAAGATATTTGGGCCACGTAATATATAACGATAGGCAAACACTTCCTATACCCCATCAATAGTGACTCGCACCCCATCAAAATTTTCAAATTTCAAATTTATCCTTGTCTTCTATATTTGAAAAGAAGAAGATGCAAAACAAGGTTTCCAATGGTGGTGGATTTGTTGCAGCATTTGCTGTGTTTTTGCTCCGACAAGGCATAGTTGAAGTGTTGATGACATTGCCAAGACAACGTAGGTCATGTAGGTAAGTGGTTTATTAATTTTTTGCTTGGGTTTTGCAAATATGGAGGGTGAGTGTTTTTAGAAATCGGGTTCTGGAAAGAGGTTACGAAATTGTAATTTTGTAATAAAAATGGAGGGTGCGGAATGAGTTACGGAAGGAAATTCCAGAATAAAAATTTTGTATTTCGGAAAAGGCATTCAGTAATACAAAAATTGTATTTGGGAATGACCTTTTCGTAATACAAATTTTGTATTCTGGAATTAACTTTCCGAAATTGTATTACAGATTGTACATTTCGTAATCAAAATTTTTGCACCCCCTCACATTGTGTTACGGAATCTCCTTTTTGTATTTTTTCTAGAATGAAGTTTCCGGAATGCAAAAAAAAAAAAAAAAACTAGCGAGTGTCGTCGACAGAGCTCAACTGTGCCAACGTTCTACAGCTCACCACCGTCCAATTCACCTACCACTGTCTTGTAAACAAATCCACAGCCAACCTTCCACACTAAATCCCTAAACCAAAACAATCTCACATCTCACAAATCTTAAACTAAAGAGAAAATGCACAAATGAAATGCACAAACGAAAATGGCAATGAACAATCCTCATTGTCGCCTAACCACGACCGTCAACGTTCACCACGTGTTGCCGCTCCACGCTTGTCGTCGTTTTTCAGGATAATAATGCCGAATCCTCCTAAACTACTCTTCTTTATGTTCAAAGATAGAAGGGTAACTTCATCTTTTCACAGTCATGATGGAGGTGCAGATCACTATTGATGGGGTGCAGGAAGTTTTTGCCTTAAGGATGGGTGAAGATGGATCCCAAAAGATAATTGCGATTATACAAAGGCCACAACCCAAGAGCATTAAGACTTTGAGGGCTATTTTGGGATTAACTGGATATTATAGAAAATTCATCCATAATTATGGAAAGATAGCTAGACCTCTTACACACAACTGCTGAAGAAGGGAGGTTTCATGTAGATAACACTAGTACTGAGGTTATGAAACATTTGAAGAAGACTATTACCACTGCACTAGTTTGAGTTTGCCAGATTTCAGTATTCCCTTTTTCATAGACTGTGATAAGAAGGCAGAGGAGCAGTTTTGTCTCTAAAGAAGAAACTCATCGCCTATTTAAACAAGACATTGGCAAAAACATCATTGAATAAATCTTTCTAGGAGAAAGAATTGATAGTGCTAGTTTTAGCTCTACAACATTAGCATCCTTGCTCGCTTGGTTGGAAGTTCACGGTGTATACATACCGAAAGAGTCTAAAATATCTACTAGAGCAAAGGATAACAACTCATAATCAATGGAATTGGTTGGCCAAGTTGATGGGGGTACGAATTTGATATTGTATACAAGTCAGGGCCATCTAACAAAGTGGTGGACGTGGTGGACACACTGTCTTGTGTGGAAGAAATTGAAGAGGGGAGAGGTGTTGAGATATACACTAGAAAATGATAAATTATATTATAAAGGGAGACTAGTTTTATCTAAGAGCTCATAATAGATTCTAGATTAATACGTGAATTTCACTCCATACCTTGGAGTGGTCTTTCAAGGGTGTTTTGGACGTATCGTCAAGTTGCACGGTCATTGCAATGAAGAGGAGAAAATATAAGGGAAAGTCCCCTTCTGAACAATATGAGATAGATGAATATGGCAAATACAAAAAAAAGTTCTCTCAGAATTGATGTAATATGTCCCTTAAGTACAAAAGGTGAACTCCCTAAAATAAGATATTACATCTATTAGTTGTCACAACCGATATAATAGATTCTAATTTTTCACTTTTAGCTTCTTATGAACACTCTTTTATGTTAATTGTTTTTATAATATAAGACGTACAGATCGTCAATTGTTTTTATATTAACACATATACATTATTAGTTGTTTTTATAATCAATATAATATTAAGATATATAATTGATATAACATATCTTAAACTTTTTATGTAACTCACATTAACATCGGTTACAAAATTAATATAGAAAGTCTCCCTTAAAGTAAAATCTCATTTTTTTTACTTTGAACTTTTTTATATCTATTAAAAGTATTAGATGATTTAACTATTAAATAGAAATGTTAATGACAATGTGAAGATAGACAAAAAAAAAAAATGTTATTGAAATAAAAGAAAAAAAATCCCTTGAAGTAATAAATATTATCACATAAAAAGTAAAAATAATTATCTTTATTAATTATAATGTAATACCATATTAAAATAAGATATTAAAATAAAAAATTAGATGATACATAATTACAAAAATATTAAAATGCTCATTTATATCATATTTAAATATTTATAAGCAAGCAATACTTTTCAGAATTATTTTGAAATTGAAATGAATCTGTCCCTTAATTTTTTGTTAGGGAATCCAGCTTTGATGTCCATTTTGTTACAAAATGGAATGAACAGGAATGTGCATTTTCAATTTCATCAACCATGTCACTCAAACTCTGTCTCCCAGTTCCATAATTTCTGTGTTTCACTAAAACCCTAGTTCACACTCTTTTCCTCTCCCCCAAAACTAAGAAAGCATGTTCCAGCTCAAGCTTCATCCATTAACAGGTGAGTCTGAATGGGTCCTCATAGAAGACAACGACGACGAGAGCTTCGCCCAGAACTTCCACAAGTCCTTCCTTGCCACGACGTCGTATTTGGACATGCTCAATGACTCCGCCAGAAACTCCGCATTTCGCCAAGCCATTCAGAAAACCATCACCAAACCTTGTCATGTTCTTGATATCGGGTACTTCATAATAAATAAAGATATAGGCGTAGCTTAATTTGATTTTAGTTTTTTGTATAACGCCATGCCACTACAATGGGGGCAGTGCTGGAACTGGGTTGCTTTCCATGATGGCTGCTCGTGCCGTGGGTGACGAAGGGAAGGTTACGGCATGTGAGTCTTACCTTCCCATGGTGAAGCTGATGAAGAAGGTGTTGCGCCTTAATGGCATGGAGGGAAGAGTCAAAGTCATCAACAAGCGTTCTGATGAACTCCAAGTTGGTCTTGATATCCCTTCACGAGCACATGTTCTTGTAAGTGTCATTTCAAAATTCTCATCTTGACAACTTTTCTGTTGAAAATGTACAGTTTTCTTCCCAGTACATAAGCTCTCCGAAATTCCTTTTACTTTGTATCAAAATAGATTCATAATCACTTAGAAAGTTAAATTTAATTGCTAGGGTTTCAAAGCATGTTATGGATTCACTCTTCTAGTGTCAGTAAGCCTAAATTTGTTTGTGACAAAATCAATGTTTGATATTTATAATGTGTGTGTGCGGATAGTTATAATGTGTGTATCAACCTTTGATTTTCTTATCAATGACTGATATTAATCTCACTTTATTGAATAAGCGAGACCCTTTAAGCACAAACTAGTGTCTTTGGTGTCATTCCTCCTTAAAAAAATGATGAATTGAGATAATTGTTATAGGTAAGTGAGATACTTGATTCAGAGCTACTGGGTGAGGGGCTTATACCGACCCTACAACATGCACATGACAATTTGTTGATGGAAAATGCCATGACGGTGCCATATCGAGCAACTATATATGGACAGGTAATCAGAGGACATGACATGTGTCATCATTTAGTTTTATTGATATTTAGGTTGAAGATGATATTTTATATGCTTTTATCATTACAGAAATGTTTTTAACGCACTCTCTACCATACTTTGTTTGAACAACTTTTTTAGTAATGACTAAAATTTATTATAAATCATCAATTTTTGTGGGTCTCAATTAGTATTTGATGAGTCTCATAGATCGTATTTTTCTATAAATTTAACCAATGATAGATAGTGTTTTAGAAGCAGTAGGTTAGAGAGCGTGTTGCTAACACTCTTATCATTAACATGAAGATCATTTTCATTGTATTCTTTCCTTTCTTTTGAGTTTTGACTTGAGTCTAACAGAAATTTGTACATCTTCCTTCACATCCTTTCTTCAGCTGGTTGAAAGCACATTCTTATGGAAGTTGCATCATTTTCATAACGACGAGGCTACTGTATCTGATGGCATTCGACTTACTCCTCCAGGACTTGATGGTGTGCTAAGTGTCAAACGTCAGCAATATGCCATGCATGTCAATCCCATACAAGAAGAAATAACATTGGTATGTTTAATAACAATTCTGATACTCAATTAAACATTATTAATAGTAGTATATTTCATTCTCAAGTTAAGATCTTCTAGCTTTCAGAACCCTTCAAAATTTTTGAATTTGATTTTTGGAAACGGCCAGAGAGTTTTGGAGAAACTGAGTTGTGTGTAAAGGCAACGAATGATGGGAGAGTTCATGTTGTGGTCTCTTGGTAATCATGTATTTTTTAATGTTATTTTAATTGTATTATTAGAGTATTTCCTTTCCTTTCACAGTTCTGTGTTTGATTCAGGTGGGTACTTCAACTCGATCAGGAAGGGACTATCTATTATTCCACTGCTCCAAGGTGGATAAGCTCACCAACAATTTCAAGTGAGAGTTTGTGTTGTTATGATTTAGTTTGTTAGTTAGGGTGCATTGACTCCAATGTTACACATTACATTATTATTGTGCATTGCTTTGATGTTGTTTCAAAGTTATGTGAAATATGAATTATATTACTATGAATCATAACATTTATTATGAATATTTATAATTTTTATTGTTAATTGTTAATATTTTAGAGTTTTCATTAATGATGTTGCATTGGTTCTACCCTAGGTCCTGTTGGTTGGTGTGACCACTGGAAACAGTGTGTTTGGTTTGTTCCAGGCAGTGGTATTTCCGTACTCAAAGAGGAAGAAATTCATTTACTTGCTACTCATACTGAAACGAGTTTCTCATATAATTTTGATACCCGAGTACCAACTACTGAGATTTTGAACCATAGGTGCATGATTGGAGATTCTCAGCTTGTACTACCACCAGAAAGAGCTGCAATTTATGCAGACAAAGAATGGAGGCTTTCGATGTTGAAAGCAGTACAAAGAATGGTATGTTTTTCAGCCTCCTTCCCATGCCATATGATTGAGCTTTTGCTTGTACAACGAACAAATTATAAACTAATACATCTTTTAGGTCTTACTTCATAATTAAAGTTATTCTATTTACTTTACCAGAACTGATAATGTTTAGCATTGCAGGGAACAGACCGCTTGTCATGCTTGGTTGTGGATGATAGTGTCTTTTTACCACTTCTTGTGGCAAAGCTTTCAGAAGCAAGTGTAATGTCATTACTTCCAGGGTTGAGGGAAAGGGGCCTCCAATATTTGCAAGCAGTTGCCCGTGCAAATGGTTTGTCACGTAGTTGCATTGAAGTTCTTGAAAAAAGTGTGCAACAGTTAAGCATGCATGATATACATCAGAAAAAGGTTAAATTTTCTTGATTCCACTTACATGGTTGATATATTATGTCTTCAATTAGAAACCTTTATCATAGATACTTCACTTATGATGCGTAAATCCAAAACTTGGAATAACTTTGCATTTGAACGGAGAGACTTGGAAGCGGTGAAATGGACATTAATTCAGATAATATTGTTTTACTTTGCTTCTTATATTTTTTATATGGGACTTTATTACTTAATTTTTGAACTTGTGAACAAACTTGCTCATCTTTTCAAATTAATAGTAAATGCATGAATTTTATTATCTGATTTTGTATTTAAATAATATTTGGTCGTATTTCCTCCTAGTAATAAACCTGATGTAAATTGGACCACTTTTTTTTTTTTTCTATTTATTTTTGTTATATGTTATCTAGGAATGTTCTTCGATTTCAGGTTATCATATTCCAGCTCGGAGTATGTGTTGAGTTATGAAAAAGATATTCTTGAGTTTCGAGGAGATATTATCATTATAATTATGAAAATTAAGATATTGTAGAATCCTATAGGAGATATTATAATAAGGTGGTGGAGCTCCATATATACCCTCTTGTACAGTTTACAAAATACGATTTGAATCATATCTTTTATCTTCAAATACCTAAGCTTTCTTTTTTTCCAGTGTATGATTTATTAGGGTGTTTGCCTATGTTGGGTCTATAAATAGATCTTTAGTGTAAGCATATAGAACTCTCTTCGTTAATATATAGTGAATATCTTTCATTTAAAGAGTATTTGATATTTGAGTTGGAGGGATTTATTAAGAGGGTTCTCATGATGAACCTTTGGTCTTTAACTGAGTCCAATTGCATTGTATGATTATGTAATCAACCTCATTTAGTGGGATAAGGCTTGTTGTTGTAGATAGTACTTGATATTTGAGTTTGTTGAACACTTCGTCCGAGAGGATTGCTTTAGGTTTTTCAAGGAAGCACCCTGCCAAGGATACTATTCAGTTATCTACTTCAAAACCTTTCTTACTTTTGAATATTTTTGTAAATAAAATATATTCATTACATTTTAGGAAGTAGTGTATCTAAACGCATGTTGCATTCGGTACAAAACAATATCTATGTTGTACATGTGACATTAGTTCCTTTTCCTTGAATGTTTAAGCCATTTCTCCCTTTTTGAATCAGGATAAATATGTATGACTTTTTCTTTTGTCTGTAGGTTGATCTGTTAATAGCAGAACCTTTCTATGTAGGATACGATGGTATGCTGCCATGGCAGAACCTGCGATTTTGGTATATTTTTTTTTATTAACTTCTCTTTCATTTTTTTTTATTTTAATATTAGTTGTGCTTTAACAATTATAAATGATCAACGACAATGTGATTTTAATTTGGCACTTAACATTCTAAAGTTGCTTTTATTCCTTTTAGGAGGGATCGTACTACACTTAATGATATCCTCTCGGAAGATGCTCTGATAATTCCTAGTAAAGGAATATTGAGAGCATGTGCCATGTCTCTTCCTGTAAGTTACTGGGGATTAATCAACGCTCAAATTTGTAGCTTAGGAATTCTTCTTTTATTTATGCAGTGGATTATTAAGAGAACGTGACTATTCTTTTTTGGTTTGATAGTGGAGCCGTAGACATGGATTAATGTGACACAATTTGCAGGATCTTTGGAGAAGTCGTTGTTGCCTGAGTAGTATTGAAGGTTTTGACCATTCAGTGGTAAATGCTACATTGGGGGCTTGCGGTCATCTACCTGAACTTGAAGAGGGTCCCTGTCTCCCTTTTTTCGTCTGGCAGTGTGGAGAATTTGATGTAATTAATTTTTTGCAATGAGTTGGTTCCTCGGTGAAGAAAGAAAATTCCACTTATCAAATAACAATAGTGTACTAGTATCAATTTGGTCTTATTATGCATAATGTTTCAGGTGCTTAGTGAGACATTTGACGTGATGGAGTTTGATTTTTCAAAACAAATATGCGAATGTCAAGGAAAATCCCAGGTACTATGATATATCATTATGTAACTTTTGGACTCATTGGCGTCATCAGCAGGTTTGGTGCTTGGCGTTGTCAGGGACTATGATGTCTAGTTATTATATTGCACAACAGTTTCCTTTCAACAAAGAATTGCTCAACAATTAGTCCCTGGTGTAGCTTATTAATTGAGTAATTATTATTAGCTCGAGAGAAGCATGCTCATAGGAAAAACTTGACCTAACTATTAATCAGTTATTAACAGGAGATTGCGTAGGCGATTGACTTATTATATCTGCCTATATATCTTACAGAATAATAATTTGCCAATATAAATCATTTTTACATATTGAATATTGAAAATTGTCTGTTGCAGGTTAAGTTCACCAAGAGCGGGGTATGTCATGGATTTGTATTATGGATTGACTGGGTGATGGATTTGCAAAATTCTACTGTGATTTCAACTGGTCCAGGTCACTCTCACTTACATTACCTCTGAATCTTCCGTAAACAATGCAGAATTAGAATTTATATATGACAGACTAAATGAACACCCAAGACTGAACTCATTCTTGTAAAGGATCTAAAACAATTCTATGAGCTATAGCTTATTGTTCCCATTTTAAGATTGCAGATAGGAAGTACTGGAAGCAGGGAGTTAAGCTTCTTGGAACACCTAGAACAGTAACCCCCCAAAGCTTGAGAAATGTCCAACCTTGTTCTGCAGTTGTCGAAGCTTGTTTTAGCCCATTAAAGGGGGAACTCAAAATTATACTTGATTTTGTATGAAACTTTTGCAATCAATGGCACAGAGAATGTGTGTAGGGAACCGTGACATTTGCCACAAAACTTCAAAGATACTAAGTAGCTTTTTGCACATTCGTCTAATTTTACGTTAGAATGTTTCCATGCTTATGTTAAGTAGATCCATACTCGGATATGAAACAGTTATTATGTATGGTATCAATCGTACGATTGTCAAAAAGTAAAACTTATCAGGTCGATGGTTACATCTGTAATAAAAAAAATATAAATGAGCGAGAGCATGAGGGGACCACTGGAAAACATGGAGAGTTTGTTACTGTAGATGAAAACATGGCAAGTGATCCACTAAGCAAAGGAAAAAGAAGGAGCTCTCGTAGGAGCATCCCTCATAAGCGATGGGAACTGTACCATCCAGGCTAAGAATAGAATGTAATTCTTCTTCCTTTTCTGAATTTTCTCTTCCCTTGCTGAGTCACCATTCTTTGCTTACCCTTACTATCTTCTCTGCAGGTGATGAACAGTGAATCTCTCGTTACATTGCTATTCTCCTTTTGATGCTTATACTATAATAGTTGCGTTCTATTTTGTTTGGTACTGTTATTTTCTAAAAAATACACTTCCAGTTGATCTCCCTTCATTCCAAATCCTTCGTTTACTTTAATTCCCCTTACAATTGGTGCTCTCATTGACCATGGAGACTCGTTTGTCCACCATCGCTGCCGGGCTTGCAAAACACGATAGTGAACTCAAACGACTCATGGATCTCTTGGAATTGAGAGATCAGGAACAGAGGGCTCACTCTAACCAGATCGCCTCTGCTGCAACAACTCGTTTGGATCGTTTGCAAGCACTCCTTGAAACCGTAGCTCAACAAGCAACGAGTTTCCATGGTGCTACGAGCTCGACGCCTCCTTCTCAAAACCCTCGTTCCCCATTTCAGGTTCGAAATGTGAAACTTGATTTTCCACGATTCAATGGTTCTGACGTCCTTGATTGGATTTTCAAGGCTGAGCAGTTTTTCGATTATTACACGATTCCGGATGCAGATCGCATCACTATAGCTTCGGTTCACATGGACAAGGAGGTTATACTATGGTTTCAGATGGTTCAGAAAACAGAGTCCTTCCTTCCATGGCTTCATCTCACTTAAGCTCTGGAAACAGAGTTCGGACCCTCCCCATTTGAGTGTCCCCAGAAGGCTCTCTTCAAATTACAGCAAACATCTACGGTTGCTGCGTATTATCTTGAATTCATGGCACTTGCGAATCGATCGCCGGGGTTACCTGCGGACGCGCTGTTGGCTTGCTTCCTTGGAGGTCTTCTTCCCGATTTACAACGTGAAGTCATTGCTCACTCGCCTCCGACCCTGTTACGTGCGGTGGTATTGGCCAAAATTTTTGAAGAAAAATATGTGCCTCGTTCAACACCCATTTTCCTTGGGTCCAACGTCAGGCCCACATCGTCTTTTGCCCCCCCAAAACCCACGGTTGCTCCACGACCTGCACTGCCACCGGGTCCTGTGATTAACCCGACTTGGACCCAGCTTCCAGGCCTTTCGCCCACGCTGCCAGTTCGCCATAATCTCATTCGCAAACTGAGTTCTGCGGAGATGCAGCTGCGACGTTAAAAAGGACAGTGTTTTACCTGTGATGAGAAATTTTCTCCCTTCCACCGTTGCCCGAATCGTCAGGTCATGATCCTTCAATGGGATGATTCAGATGACGAACCTATTTCAGTGGAGGAACCACCTTCATCTCCCAGTGATCCTCCTATGTCCCCAGATCAATCTCCAGTAGTGATGCATCTCTCATTACACGCTATGTTGGGAGGTAATGGCGCCGGTACTATTAAAGTTCTCGCAGCAATACGTGGGAGTCCTATTCAGGTTTTGATTGATGGTGGAAGCAGTGATAATTTCCTCCATCCTCGCTTGGCTAAGTTTCTGAAATTGGAAGTGGAACTTGCCCCCCCACTTCGTGTCATGGTGGGTGATGGATCCAAGTTGCACGCCGAAGGTATGGTTCGAGAGTTACCCGTTTCGATTCAAGGTCTTCAACTTTGTCTACTTGTAATTTTGTTCCCTGTGGCTGGTGCTGACTTGATTTTGGGAGCTGCTTGGCTGGGCTCCATTGGTCCCCATGTACATGATTACATTGCTCGGAATATCAAATTCACTTATGGTGGTCAGGAATATACGTTTCAAGGCCAAATTCCATCCTCAGCAGACCCTGCTCAGGTTCATCACCTAAAACGTTTTCGTGTTATTGATGCCATTGCAGAATGCTACACCATTGAATGGGATTCTATTGTTGAGCCTCATACAGAACAATCCCAAGCTGTTTCTCTAGCACTGCAACAACTTTTGGATTCCTTCCAATCTGTTTTCTCAGTTCCCTCTGGTTTGCCTCCACCACGTTTACAGGATCACACCATTCCTTTGGTTGAAGGTTCTGCTCCAGTTCAAGTTCGTCCTTATCGTTACCCTCACAGTCAAAAGGAACAAATTGAGAAGATGGTTCAAGATATGTTGGATGAGGGCATCATTCAACCCAGCCGCAGTCCTTTCTCTTCTCCCATAATTTTGGTTAAAAAGAAAGACGGCTCCTGGCGTTTCTGCACTGACTATAGAGCCTTGAATGCGATCACAATTAAAGATAAGTTTCCGATTCCTACGGTTGATGAACTATTAGATGAATTACATGGTGCTGTTTATTTTTCTAAATTAGACCTCCACTCCGGATATCATCAAATATTAGTTGCTCCTACTGATCGTTATAAGATTGCTTTTCGAACGCATCATGGTCACTATGAATGGCTTGTGATGCCGTTTGGGTTGACTAATGCTCCTGCTTCTTTTTAGTGCTTGATGAATCACGTATTTAGAGGCATGCTTCGCAAGTTTGTTCTGGTGTTTTTTGATGACATTTTGGTTTACAGCTCTTCTTGGCTCTTGCATTTGGAGCACTTGCATATTGTTTTGGAGACCTTGCAACAGGAATGCTTATTTGCCAAGGCCTCCAAGTGTATGTTTGCCACCACTTCTATTGACTACTTGGGGCATCACATTTCTGCTGCCGGTGTTGAAATGGATCCCAGTAAGGTTTCGGCTGTCATTGATTGGCCTCAACCCACTTCCCTCACTCAACTCAAAGGTTTTTTAGGTCTCACGGGCTACTATCGCAAGTTTGTGAAGGGTTATGCATCAATTGCTGCACCTCTAACCGATCTGGCCAAGAAAGATGCTTTTAGATGGACCACGACTGCAGACCAGGCCTTTAACGATCTCAAATGAGCGCTGACTTCTGCCCCTATATTGCGGTTGCTAAATTTCAACGTGCCTTTTGTCCTAGAAACAGATGCATCCAGACTTGGCATTGGTGCGGTTTTAATGCAGGATGGTCACCCCGTCGCTTACTTTTCCCAAAAACTCTCATCTCGGATGCATAAACAATCTGCGTACGTCCGGGAACTCTTTGCAGTTACTCAAGCCATGGCAAAGTTTCGTCACTACTTACTTGGGCATAGATTCATCATTCGAACAGATCATCGGAGCCTGAAGCCAACCTTTACATACATCGGAGCAACAACAGTGGTTACCCAAATTCCTTGGTTATGACTTTGAAGTTCAATACAGACCAGGCAAGGAAAATCTGGCAGCGGATGCTTTATCTCGTAGCATGTTCTTAGCCTTGTCTACTGCGGAACCTTCTTGGTTGTTACAAGTTCAACAGAGTCTTCAGGCTGACCCTCATTGGCAGAATATCTTGACTACCACCCGCACATCTTCTCCAGGATCAACGCCTTTCACTTGTTATAATGGTCTGTTATACTGGAAAAATAGACTTGTCATTCCAGAAGGCTCAGGTTTGCGTCCTCTTATCCTGAAGGATTTTCATGATTCTTTAGTGGGTGGCCATGCTGGTATTGCTCGAACCACTACTCGCATTTGTGCCTCTTTTTATTAGTCTGGCATGCACAAAGATATCAAGAAGTATGTGCAGCATTGTTTGTTATGCCAACAAACAAAACACTCCACTTCTCTTCCTTCGGGTTTATTGCAGCCGCTTCCAATTCCGCAACAGGTTTGGGAGGATATTTCTATGGATTTTATTACTGGTTTGCCTGTATCCCATGGATATACTGTGATTATGGTGGTGGTGGATCGGCTCTCCAAGTTTGGACATTTTATTCCTATGCGGGCTGCCTTTACTAGCCAGAGTGTGGCGGATGCTTTCATTAGCAACATCGTTAAACTTTATGGCATTCCTCAATCCATTGTCTCTAATCGTGACAAGGTTTTTATTAATGCATTTTGGCAACATTTATGGTGTGCTCAAGGGACTCAATTGGCTATGAGTTCAGCATACCATCCTCAAACAGATGGTCAAACTGAGGTTTTTTGAATAAAACATTGGAAATGTATCTTCGTTGCTTTGCTTGTGACAACCCGAAGGATTGGTTTCGCTGCCTTCCATGGGCTCAATTTTGGTACAATACTGCACTGCATAACAGCCTGGGCACCACTCCCTTCAAAGTGCTTTATGGCCGAGATCCGCCTCAAGTTACTCGTTACCAGGTGCAACTTTCGGATTCGCCTTTGGTTCAGCAACAACTGCTCAACCGTGATGCCCTCCTGCGCAGCCTCAAGGAGAGATTAGCTCGTGCCCAAAACTTTATGAAGTTTTTTGCAGATAAGAAACACAAGGATTTGCACTTTGAGATTGGTGACCTAGTGCTTGTTAAGTTGCAACCGTATCGTCAGCACTCGGTTGCTCTGCGTCGTAACCAAAAATTGGGGCGTAAATACTTTGGTCCTTTCAAAGTTCTTGAACAAATAGGGTCAGTAGCAGATCGTCTTGCTCTTCCAATGGAGGCCCGCATCCACAACGTGTTTCACGTCTCGGTACTCAAGGCATTTAAAGGAACGACCACTGATTCTTATATACCAGTGAAAGATCTCCCTATTGCTGCTGTTCCAAAATTGATTCCCAGTTCGGTGTTGGATGCTCGAATGCTCATCCGTGGGTCCATCCAGATTCCTCAAGTATTGATTACATGGAATTCTGCTCCTCCCTCTACTGCTACTTGGGAGGATTTTGCTGTGATATGCCAAGCCTTTCCCAACTTCCACCTTGAGGACAAGGTTATTTTTCGAGGCGGGAGTATTGTAATAAAAAAAAAATATAAATGAGCGGAAGCACGAGGGGACCACTGGAAAACATGGAGAGTTTGTTACTGTAGATGAAAATGTGGCAAGCGATCCACTAAGCAAAGGAAAAAGAAGGAGCTCTCGTAGGAGCATCCCTCATAAGCGATGGGAACTGTACCATCCAGGCTAAGAATAGAATGTAATTCTTCTTCCTTTTCTGAATTTTCTCTTCCCTTGCTGAGTCACCATTCTTTGCTTACCCTTACTATCTTCTCTGCAGGTGATGAACAGTGAATCTCTCGTTACATTGCTATTCTCCTTTTGATGCTTATACTATAACAGTTGTGTTCTATTTTGTTTGGTACTGTTATTTTCTAAAAAATACACTTCCAGTTGATCTCCCTTCATTCCAAATCCTTTGTTTACTTTAATTCCCCTTACAACATCTAATATATTATTTAATTACAACAATTTAATGAGTTAATACAATAACAAATAACAAAATGTTATATGAAAGACTAAAATATAAGACTGTAGAAACCTTGCCCATAATAGGAGACTTATTTCCATTCAACTTCAATATCATATTTAATTTTCATTCATATATGTTTTTATTCTGATACTGGGTATTAAAATGTCATTAATGTGTGTTGAGTATTTGGTTTTGTTCAATTCTTTATATATTTAGCACCTGGACTTCGATTCAATGAGTCAGAAGGATTGTTATCTTACAAAGTGTTTGGCTCAAGGATGTTTGTTTGTTAATAAGAATATTTGACATTCGTCGTGAAATTGGGTAGAACTTTTCTTGGTCAAGTATAATTTTATTGACAGTTTATTGTGTTGTTACCCCTATCTTCTACATTCACCTCCTAATTTTTTTGAAATACCAGTGCGTGAGTTTTATTTTAGTTTGATCTTTCTCTCATTCTTCTACTTTGCTGGTTGCTAGATGCTATTTATACTGACGATGATGTGAGATGTGGAGCCCTTATGTGATGCTTGTATTTGTGAATGCACTATAGCTAAGAAAAGAAAAGCGAAGAAATTGTGTTAGTTTCAGCTAATTAGGGAGGATTGGTAAAAATGGATTTGTGACGATTTTCACTTTTCGATCTCCTTCATTCATCGTGATATGAAAATGGTAAGTCAGCATGATATTGGTGGCATTATCTTTTACTCTAACTTTGATAGCTTCACACAGCTGTTTCCTCCTTCTATCCATCTTCTTTGTTGTCTTCGGTTTTCATTGCCTTGCTTTCACTTTGTTTTCCCTAATCCTCAAAAGTGATCCGAGAACTTATATTAGTTTGCGAGAGTTTGTTAACGAGTGAGTAGTGACACTCGTATTATTAATTATATTAGATAACGTAATCAATTATGAATGTCATATAATATAAAATATTAATAAAAATAATAAATTATCTAAAATAATCATAAAATAAGAAATAATTTAAAATAATATCAATAAAACATAATAATGTATAAAAAAATAGATAAAATACTAATAATAATAAAATTATTAATATTAATAATAATAATAGTAATAAATATTATTTAATAATTATTTGAAATTAATTTATAACAATAAGTATAGTTTAGTTATTTTATAAATACATTATTTTATTATTTTTAAAAAAATTATTATATTTATCAAATTATCCATAAATTTTTCTTTAATTTTTGTATTTTTTTGTATTTTTTATTTTTTTATTATTTTCTCTTCAATCCAAACACACTTTTGGGTCATTCTACAGTTATTTGTCAACGAAGCAGAAAACAAGTATTTTTCATTAAAATAAATCCCTAATTATATGGGTTGAGGGTTCTTCCATCCCATCAAATCTTTTAAATTTCAATTGTACCCTGACAATTTTATACGAAAGGAGAGATGTATTGTGGTTAATGGTGGACTTTGACAATTTCGGTGATGGTAGTGAGAGTAAATGGTAATGGTTTTTTTCAATAAACTTATTATGAACGAGTTTGGGTTGTTTTAGACAAAAAGAAAAATTGTATAATTAAGTTTTGGATTCTTTTTTCACGTTGAGATGTGTTATAGACTTTTGAAAATCATATTTCAAAAGGAATTAAAAATCATTTAAAGGGTATAAGGTGTTTTTTGAAAAGGATTTTTAGAAAGTCAAAAAATACATTCTGGAACATCTTTTAAGGAAGTCAAAAAAGGCAATCCAGAAAATATTTTCCAGAAGTTAAAAAATATATTCCAAAAAAGTGGTGATGTTTTTCTCCAACGACACGGATGAGTTTGGGTTGTTTTAGAGGTAACGAAAAGCAATGTGGTTAAATTTTGGGTTTTTTTTTACAGACTTTTAAAAATCATAATTTCGAAAGAAATTTCAAGAACGAGTATTCCAAAAGTCATTTGGAGGGTGTAGTGTGTCTTCCATAAAAGAATTTTTGAAAGTTAAGAAATACATTCTAGAAAAGAATTTAAAGAAGTCAAAAAGGGCATTTCATAAAGGACTTTCAAGAAGTAAAAAAAATACATATTTCGAAAAGGTGGTGACGCTTTTCTCCGACGACTTGTTGTGGACGAGTATGGGTTGTTTTAGAAGTAAGAAAAAACGGCGTGGTTAAGTTTTGGATTTTTTTTTGGCGTTGGGATGCGTTATGGACTTTTGGAAATCCGACTTCGAAAGAAATTTTTAGAACGAGTATTCCAAAAGTCATTTGGAAGGTATAGGGTGTTTTCCGGAAAGGACTTTTCAGAAGTTGTGAAATACATTGCGAAAAAGATTTTATGGAAGTCAAAAAAAACATTTCAGAAAGGACTTTCCAGAAGTAAAAATGTATATTCTGAAAAGGTGGTGACGCTTTTCTCCGACGACTTGTTACGAGTGAGTTTTAATTGTTTTAGAGGTAAGAAAAAACAATGTGGTTAACATTGCAATAGGTCTTTTTATTTTTTTTATTTTTTATTTTGTTATTATTTTCTTCTCAATCCAAACACACCTTAGTGACATTCTATTTGATAATATAAGAGTGCAATAGGTCATTCTATAGTTATTTGTCAACAATAGGGAAAACAACATAGTAGTTTTGGTTAAAAGACAATCCCTAATTATATGGGTTGATAGTTCCTCCACCCCATTTTAAAATTCAATTGTACCCTTGACAATTTTATATGAAAGGAGAGATGTATTGTGGTTGATGGTGGACTTTAACAATTTTAGTGACAACAACAGGAGTAAGTGGTGATGCTTTTTTCCGACGACGTGTTATGGACAAGTTTGGGTTGTTTCAGAAGTAAGGAATAACAATGTGGTTAAGTTTTAGGTTTTTTTTTTTCACGTTGAGATGTGTTATAGACTTTTGGAAATCATATTCCAAAAGGAATTTCCAAAACGAGTATCTCAAAGTCATTTGGGCAATGTAGGGTGTCTTCTGGAAAGGACTTTTCGAAAGTCAAGAAATACATTCTAAAAATAATTTTAAGGAAGTCAAAAAAGGCATTTCATAAAGGACTTTCCAAAAGTCAAAAAATATATTCCGAAAAGGTGATGACGATTTTCTCCAACGACTTGTGGCGAATGAATTTAGGTTGTTTTAGAGGTAAGGAAAACCAGTGTGGTTAAGTTTTGAGTATTTTTTTTTCGTGTTGAGATGTGTTACAGACTTTTGGAAATCGGATTCCAAAAGAAATTTCCAGAACGAGTATTCTAAGAGTTGTTTGGAGGGTGTAGGTTGTCTTTGAAAAAGGACTTTTTTGAAGTCAAGAAATACATTGATTTTAAGGAAGTCAAAAAAGACATTTCAGAAAGGATTTTCCAAAAGTCAAAAAATATATTCCAAAAAGGTGGTCACGCTTTTCTCCGATGACTTGTTGTGAACGAGTTTGGGTTGTTTTAGAATAAGAAAAAATGGCGTTGTTAAGTTTTAGGTTTCTTTTTTGGCGTTGAGATATGTTAGAGACTTTTAGAAATTGAATTCCAAAAGAAATTTCTAAAAGTCATTTGAAAGGTGTAAAATGTCTTCCAAAAAAGACTTTTTGAACGCCAAAAAATACATTCTGAAAAATATTTTAAGGAGATAAAAAAAACATTTGAAAAGAACTTTTTAAAAGTAAAATATATATTTCGAAAGGAAAATATTGATTTGACAATCACACGTGGCATTTCGTAGAGAGGGGTATTACAGGTTATTTTCCTACGTTTAGAAAGTTTGAAAGGAAAGGCTGGGTTTTGCGGGTGGAATGTGTAGAGTCTGTGAGGGAAAAGCGAAAACCTTTGGTTGAAGTTGCGCACGACGGATGGTGGGAAGTGGCGTGTGACGAATGGTGAGAGAGGTGGACGGCGACAACGATGACAAAACGTGGTGTTTTTGTGTTTGTGGGTTTAGGGGAGAACACTGAAGCGTAGGAGAAGTTGCGACCGCGACGGGTTGAGGCCATGGGTGTACTTAGATGGTTGTTTGGATGTGTGGTTTGAAAGTAATGCCCAGTTAAGTATATAAGGTTAAACATTTAGAAGATTCAAAGATTTTTGTGAGCATTTCAACACTGTCCACGTAAGACAAGAATGGCCACGTAAGTGCCACGTCCAGTTATAACTTGAGTGTAATACCACGTCAGGTTGTTAACCTATAAACACTCATTCTGAAAAAGACTTTTGAAAAGATTTTATTTTATGTACACTTATCTTTCCTTGTCAGTAACGTCTTTCTTTGTTAGTAACGAAATGCAGAAAGCAACTGTTAGATCATTTAAGGAAACACCATTACAGCAGTTCAGAACACCCAGTTTATTTAGAAGATATGTTAGTAATTTTGGAACACTTATTTTTAAAGCGTAAGAAAATTGTTACAAAACATATTCCAAAAATTAGTTGTTGATAGTCTCACATTACATGCTTTGTATGAGATAGCTTACAGTTAATGTTTTGTGTTCCATAAATCTTTTTTTAACACTAAATAAGGTCCCAAATTATCAATTCTGAGGGAAGGATTGCTTTTGACACAATTGTAACGGATAAAGAGTTTCCAATATCATTGATGTTGATGGAGATGATTACTATGTCAAGTATGGTTAAATTAAGAACTAAAGAAAAATTCAAGGGGATAGCAGTGATGGATTTGTAGTAAATGAGATAAGTATAATTTTTTTTTTGGAATTGTTTTTATACTTTGAAAAAATTATACATAACTATGTTAAAGTGTATTTGTGGAGAAGTTTATATATATATATATATATGGATGTATTGTGCGTGTGTAGGTACAGGGAATGTAGGGGAACTGGTAAATATATGAAAGATTTATATCTAACTATTATTGGAACTAGAATACTAAAAATTATGAATATTTTTTTAAATTGCAAGGAGAACTAATGAATAATGAGAAATGATGAATTCTTAAGTTATTTTTGGAAATGATTGATGTTGATAGGTCATCCATAATTAATATAATTAAGAGATTAACAACTAATGAAAACTTATAAAAAAAAATAAAGGTTGTTGATATGACAAATTTTTGATAAACCTAAAAAGAAAGCGAAGTCGAAAAACAATTAAGAGGAGTGTGAATATAAGATATAGGAAGGGCATGGGCCGGAGTATGACGGGTGGCCCACTTGAAAAAGAAGTAGTGAATTAGGGTTTAAGGGAAGAACATTAGAGAGGGGTTAGGGTTGAAAGGTATATAGTGCGATTATAAGGTAGAGAAAAGAGAGTGGGAAGCAATGGATTCGTTCTCAAGTCCATCGAGTGGGTCGTCGCAGCAGTTATCTGCGCAGGATATCAGAAAGCAGTTGAAGAATCAACTGGCCTTGGAGTATGCCCAACAATTTCTTGAGGTATCATTTCTACTTTCCCCTTTTAACTCCTCGTATGGATTTCATTCAACAATTTCATCATTTATTTTGTTCTACCATGCGTTTCTGTTTTAGCATATGTAAACAATATTTCATTATCCAGTTCTACACTTACTTTTAGTATTAACACCACGCCCACTTTACTAAAAACCAAATTATAGGTTTTATCAGTTCAATTTCACTAGTGTATAAAGTAGGTCCAGATATATCTTTCAACCCTAACGAAGAGGAACACCCACAAAACAAACATGTCAGATGCAAATTGGGAAAATTCAATTATGTAGCTCAATGAGATGCAATTGATTGTGAAATTATCAATTTCAATTAATGTATAACTATGAAGCTCACACGCAACTTTTTAAGGATGGGGTGTAGTGAAGTATCCAATTCAAAGCATATTTTTTAAGTATTTCACAATTCCAACACTAATCTTAAAAGGACTAATACAATATTTTTTTTTTAAAACTCATAAATCAAGAATATTTAGATTATATACGTTTTTTTTTAATTAGCTGGACGTTGAATAGGTGAATTAGATTTATTTTTTATTGTATTTAACTAACCTTGTTGATAGTTTTTTAATATATAAATCTTGATTGTCAATTTATATAGATTATATTAATGTAATATATAGATTAGTATGCCGGATTCTAGAGATTGTTTACACGTTCCTGTTCGTATCAGTATCCATGTTACATAGATTTATAATGATGACGGTTTTCTATCACGTAGAAAGATGCAATTGCATTTAGTGATTGATGTGATTCTTGATAATGAGTCGTTTTCTTTATTCTGATGCTTTAAATTATTGAAAATTCTATCCCTCGGCCAGTTGCAAATTTTTGGAAATATGTAGGAGTATTGCCATTTCTTGCTAACAGTGCATACTTTGAGTAGTGATTTTGTTGAGTGTCTTATTGCGCTCATCTCCCGATTGCATTTTATTTTGCAGACAGTGGGAAGAAAGTGCTTTGAGAAGTGTGTGACGAAACCAGGTTCTAGTCTTGGTGGAAGTGAAAGCAGTTGCATCTCTAGGTGCGTAGATCGATATATTGAAGCCACCGGTATCATTAGCAAAGCGTTATTTACTTCGCAATGAATCGAAGAACAACCTCATCAGTAAATGTAATTGCTCGACATTTTGAGCACCAATTTATAGACGTTGGAGATTATGTGTCTTCTCCGGGTTTTTCTTTCCCTCAACTGTCATGCATTTTTATGTTACATTATACAATGAGTTTGTATGACCCGTGAAGTTCAGGCTTATTTTCAACTCTATGTTAATGAATTTATGTTCTAATAATTGTGTATATTATTTTTACTTGTTCATAAAGATTTTGTGTAAAGGTGCTATCTGAAGCTGTCCGGTAACTAAAATAAGTTTTAAAATAGTGTTAAAGCATAACATTTTGGAGGCTATCACATGGATTTGTCTCTTGGATTTCGGTTTCATTTCACAAAATAAAGAGCTTATAAAGTTGTGGTTGTTGACAATTGATGTATGATTTAATTGTTCTCGTTGATTAGTCTGTAATTGTTGGATTGTTTAATTGGTATTTCTTCAATTTCTTACACTTAAAATTTAATTAGAAATATAATGGTGCTTAAAACTAGTTACTATCTGAACTTGAAAACTTCCAGCTCTTTTAGACATAAATGGCCGTTGGTATTTTTTAAAATTAAGGAAGTTGATTAAATTTTTTAACAATAGTGAAATTCAATTGAATAAAATAAATAAATAAATAAAGGGACGACTATGTAAACAATTTAGTCTATAAGAACAAATAGTTTAATTTAGACAGTGCAAAGGTCACTTGAAGGGTAAGTGTTCGTTTTGAATATCTTGAAATTGGTTAGGCTTTAGAGATGTGTGAATAGTAAATACTTCTTCTCTCGTCAAATGGTCTTTCAATCTGTCGTGAAGTCCTCAAAAGTAAAGAATGATGAATCTTATATTTGCTAACAAAGAAAAATGTTCTTATATTTGAAAAGGTATAGACTTATGGGTGGATTAATTCAGCCTTGTTTGACCCTATTGGGTAAGTTTATAAAATTTGGTAGTCGCTTACCTATATTTTAAAAGGCTTGTTCGTGCACGGTAGAATATTATTATTATGGAAACAAATTAAATCAACATAATATTTAAGATAATTAAGAGAATAATAGATAATATCGATAAAAATATCATAGAGATAATCAAGAGAAGAATATCATAGAGATAATTAAGGGAGTATTAAATAAACAAATCAGTAGAGAATATCAAATGTATTTATTTAGAATAATTTCTATATTTAGTTTTCTAGAATTTTATATTAAGTGAGCTACATTCAATAAAAAAACCTTCTTCCATGTTATCATATTCTTTGTTCTTTTTTGTTTATAGTTATCATATCCTTGTCCAACCTTTCTTAACCTTCAGAGCGATGTTGGATCCTAGAAACTTAAAAACCAACATCATTGTTTCATTACCCCTTACAACCAAAAAACACTAAAAAACCAAAAATGTCATTTTCAGATGATAAAATTGGCAACAGTATGAATCAAAACCAGAATAACTCCTAAACCATTATTGATGAGCTAACTTTGCAAATTGCAAATATGCTTCGTAATGGCCTAGGAATTCAGCAAACACAATCCAATCTTGACAATTTGTCAATTGGTTCCAAATTAAATGGAGACAATTATCCATTATGGTGGACTAGGGATTCAACAAACACAATCCAATCTTGACAATTTGTCAATTGGTTTCAAATTAAATGGAGACAATTATCCATTGTGGGCAACACTCATGAAGAAAGTTATCAGTGATAGAGGAAAGAAGAGTCATCTAACAAGTATACCTCCAGCACCAGAAGAGATAGAACCAGCATATGAAAAATGGGAACAGGCAGACCAAACTGTCTTCACCTGGATAATTCAAAATATTGAGATTAGTTTGATAAACAATGTTTTCCAGTTTCCAACCGCCAAGGCTTTATGGGAGGGATTGGCTACTACTTATGGAAGCGGCACAGACCTGATGCAAATCTATGATTTACACCGAAAAGCAAACACACAGAAACAGGGAAAGGATACCTTAGAGGATTTCTAGAACAAATTACAAGCTATATGGATGACGATTGACAGAAAGCAACCAAACCCTATGAAATGCTCAAATGATATTGCAACCTTCAACAAAATCAAACAAGAACAAAGACTATATCAGTTCCTAACAGGGATAGATGAAAAATTTGAAGTCTTCAAAAGAGATCTTTTGATGCAAGAGAAGACCCCATCAATAGAGTCCGCCTATGCTACTGTCCGAAGGGAGGCGGCCTGACTCCAAATTCTAAAGCCTACCACCAGTAGCGAAGAAAACACATCATTAGAGGAGGTTGGAATCGGCTTAACCACAACAAATAGACCACCGGAACAGGGACAACGATGGAGTCACCTAGAAATTGTCGGACGACGTCTATCACAACGAGACAAGGAAGACAAAAGCCACCTCCACTGTACTCATTGCGAAATGAAGAAACACACCAAGGAGACTTGCTTCAAAATCGTGGGTTATCCCGAATGGTGGGAAAAGTTTAAACAAAAAAATCGCAAGGTTGCCACTGTCGTGGGCATCCTGCAAACCACTAGTAACTGTAATGATGACACTAGAAGAGAGGAAGAAGCAAAACCGCAAGTTGTTCATGGAAGAGTCGTAGTCACTCATGGAGGTAAAAGAAGAGAGGAGGATACCAGTCCAGGAAAATCTGATCTGTGGATTTTTTATTGTGGGGCAACTGACACCATGACCCATGATCCTAATGATTTTAACAATCTCTCCACACCTGTTAAAACTCATATTGAGACAGCCAGTGGAGAATTAGTTGCGGTCCAAGGAGAGGGCTCAATTGGTTTTTCAAAAGAATTAAAATTAGAAAATTGTCTCTATGTTCCTGCACTATCATCAAAATTACTTTCTATAAGCCAAGTTACAAAGGAGTTGAATTGTGTGGTTCTCATGTTTCCTACTCTTTGCCTTTTACAGGACATTCTTATGAAGGAGATCATTGGGCGTGGTACTGAACGTAGAGGTCTTTACTACGTTGATGAGGTTGCTCACAAGGGACATGTCATGTCATGCTTTCTCACGGAACGGTTACAAGGCAACTTTGGTTATGGCTTAAACATTTGGGCCATCCTTCATTTGGGTACACCTTAAGATTTTATTTCCTAGTTTATTTATTAGTAACACTGAGCCCATCAAATGTGAAACTTGTATACGACAAAGAATCATAGAGTTACTTTTCCTCCCAACAATAATAGAGTCAATTCTGCTTTTTCATTAGTACATTCTGATGTGTGAGATCCAGCTCCTAATTTCCATAATAATCAATTTCAATATTTTTTGTTATTTGTGGACAATTTCTCTCCTATGATATGGGTATATTTTCTTAAACACAAATCTGAAGTACCCGATAAGTTCTATGCATTCTATCAAATGATTCACACTCAGTTTGGCAAGAAAATCCAAGTACTTAGATCAGATAATGGAGAATTTGTTAACAAATCAATGCAAGAGTTTTTCAGAGGAAATGGTTTAATTCATCAAACTTCTTGTCCAAACACACCCCAACAGAATGGTGTAGCAGAACGGAAAAATCGTAAGCTACTAGAGATGACTCGGGCCATGATTTTTGATACACAGGTTCTAACACGGTTTTGGACCGAAGCTGTTGCTACCTCGACCTATCTTTTGAACAGGTTACCCTCCTAGACCCTTAACCACAGAACACCCCTACAGATCCTAGCTACTCAGACTAATATCCCTCCTGTCCAAATGTTACCATCACGAGCTTTTGGGTGATTTGTGTTCGTTTATATTCCCAAAGCTAACAGAACCAAATTTGATCCATGTGCTGAGAAATATGTCTTTATTGGATATGCTACACATCAAAAGGGGTATCAATGTTACAACCCAATCACTCACCGTGTATATGTAACTATGGATTGTGATTTTTTAGAATCAGAATATTTTTTTAGTAGCCAACTTGATGTTTAGGGAGAGAAAACTAATGAACCACCAAGTTGGTTAAGTAACCTTATTTGCCAAGAAACTGTTCCAAAAGAGCAAGTAGATGGAGCCAACTAGCATGTCTCTTTCAACGTATGAGGGACCAACCCAACCAAATGAGGATCCTTCTGAGAATGTCCAACAAGAGGTAAGTGATCTTCACTCTACTAAGTTGTCTCCTGTTATGAATGAAGTCACTAATAATGACAGGTTAGCACCAAAACTAGAGCCTTTCACACTTCCTACTGAGCTGTCTCCTGTTATGAATGAAGTCACTAACAGTGACAGGTTAGCACCAGAACCAGAGCCTTTCACACTTCTGCCAAGAACAAACAGAGGAGTACCACCTGATCGATATTCTCCAAAACATGTTTCTCGGAATTCCAGGTATCCTATGAAGATAACTAGAAAAGGAGTAACAGACATTGCAAGAGCTTTTTTTATTCCCAAAACAGTTCACCAAAGCTATTACATATATTGAGTAATCTAAAATATTTTTTTTTAACATACTTTGGATTGTATAATTCAAAAAATATTTTCTTGGAAAACAGATTATGCTAATTCAGACTATGTTGCTTTGACGATTTTTTGGTTTTTATTTGTTGTATTAACGTAAAAAGTTTGGTGTTGAGAGATTAATAATTAGAATTAAAAGGTGCTCAAGCTAAGGGTAGGGAGAGGCCTACCACATCAATCCACAGAGGAAATCATCGAGAAGGTCGATAAGATGTTGCTGCTAATACAAGTAAACGATTATCCGGAGGATTAACGGATTTTTCTTTGTCAGTGAGTTATCGTAATCATGTTACTTGGGAGGGGGTGGTGAGGTAAGCACTTTTAAGTTGTGGTTTTGGTTAATTACAATATATTGACGTTATTTAGGATTGGGATGAAGTAAAATTGGTCTCCCATGATATAAAGTTAATAAGTTTGGGTGACCTTGAGTTGAAATTGAGACATTTGTTTTAATTCTAGGTTGTGATCAACTGGGAGTATGAAGTAGCTGATAAAAGGTTACTTCCTAATTTTGTAAAGAGTTGACATCGAGATATAAACACGTTCCATTGTATATTGGTGAGATGATTATCATGTTAGATAATGTGTGTATCCTTCATATCTTTATAGTTGGTTAGTTTCAACTTATATTATATTGGAGTTTGTGGAATCGGCTGATTTGTTGATTGAGTTTTTGAGGGTTGATTCGGGTAATGTGAAGGCTGAAATGCAAAAGTGTCGAGATATGCACGTACAAGTTAACTCGCTAAGAGAAATTTATTCATATACATGTTGCTACTACATGAATATGCTAACGCGTGTTTTGTGCAACAGATCATGCAGTGGATACAAGCAGGGACGACCATAAGTGGATACAAGCATTGACAGACGGTCTATAAAAGACTTGGTTCGATCTTTTGCTTAAACTCTATTACGTAATCAAGCCGTAAAAGTAAATGTTTATCTAAAGATATATCTGTTACTGCAAGACTAATGTGCATATTGAAAAAATAAAATAAAATAAAATAAAGTACAATACATAGGCCATGATTCTCAAAAAATATTGGGCAAACTCTTTAAGTGTATCGGTACATGTTAAAATAATCATACACAGTAGACTGCACCACGACTTAATATATGACTCGTCAACTTTATGATGGCACACCATAGTGAAAACGCATGCATTTAAATATCATTCATGCAATACCAAATAACTAAAAGAAATGTTTCCCTTGCTGTTGTTGAAAGACAAAACAAGTTTACTAAACAATGTCCTGCGTGATTTTGTACAGGCAAAAAAGCTAGGCACCGAGAACCGTCATACACTTGGCCAAACCAAAAGTTTACTTACACAAGTTCCTTCTGTTTGGGTTCAAGAACTGGAGGATCAACCACAATCCCCATATTTGCCGCAGTGCCAGCTATAATTCTCATAGCTGATTCTATAGTCGAGCAATTCAAGTCCGGCAGCTTTTCAGCAGCAATTGTACGCAATTGATCAATTGTGACCTTTCCTACCTTTTCCGCCTTGGGGTCTTTTGAACCCTTTTCCACTCCTAAATAGCAATTTCAAGTTAGACGGTTTGGAACTTTGAACATTGAATTCATTGAAAGACGCAATAAGCTTTTGAGTAGAGTACTAAATGCCTGATGCTCTATCAAATCACTCTTGCATTCTGTTTATTCGGATTTATTACGAGTAAAACAAGGCTAGACTGTTCACTCAAAAACAGAATTTCAGTACTCAAGTAAAACAAATTTTGTGCTAGAATGCCATTTCAATCACCGACGTCTATCTTTGAAGTGAATCATGAGTATACTGTAAATAAAATTCCACACAGAAAGCCTAACTTAGTTTCATAATCCGTATAGACAGGTTTTAACGGCTACACAATAGTTCTCAAACCATTAAAAGCACCTCGTGGCCAACAAGGCAAGTCAACCTATGACAAAAGATTAGTCCTTAATAGTCAAAGGGTGTAAAAATTAACGAAAGCTCAGTGAATAGTATACCCAATTTCAAATATTAGTACGGACATTAATATGTTTCAAATCCAATCCAAGGCAATTTCCTAGGAAACCGAATCGGTTTTTAAATCAATAATGGGCTTGATGGAAAAATTGAGAAAGAAATTCCGGAGAGATCAAATCAGAATGAGACACGAGCAAGACCAACTTAACAACGAGATTACTTTCAATCTATAACCTTCAATTCAAAACTTGTATTGGATTTGGGAATCTTCTTCCTTTTCTTTCACTTGCTCAATTTTCTCATATGTATTCAATCCTTGGATACCTCACACTAGTTCTTAATTTGAAGCAGAGCAAAAGTAAGAAAATTCAGTGTTCATTAATCACATCTGATCTAAGAAAATACGATGAAACTTGGTAATGGGAAAGAATGCGTTGGAGATGAGGGGTTCAATTAAGATAATTAATTGAAAGAATGTGTGTCTTGAAATAAAAAACAAGGCATTGGCAACATAATATCAAACAGTTTGGAGGCAGTGTGAACATACCAGCGGCTTTAAGAAGCAGAACAGAAGCAGGTGGGGTCTTCAATATGAAAGTAAAGCTTTTATCCTACAGAGGGAAAACACGTGTAAATGGACATTGGCAAGACGGGGAAAATGAGAATAAGTTAGAGAGCTAAGAACCGACGTCGTAGACTGTGATCTCGACAGGAATGACATAACCAGGCTTATCGGCGGTTCTAGCATTGTAATCCTTGCAGAAAGCCATAATGTTGACACCCTTCGATCCAAGGGCAGGGCCCACGGGAGGAGCGGGTGTGGCCTTCCCAGCTTCAAGAGCCAGCTTTATAACTCCAACCACTGCACCACCCAACACAAAATACACATCAAATCCCAAATTTTAGAGGTTAAACAAAAACAATTAAGCTTACCTTTCTTGGCCTTCCCACCGGGTTTAGGGGGAGCCATGGCAATGACATTGAAGCGCCTTCGAATTGGGACAGAAGGAGAGGGGGTGGGAAGAGGGTTTCTGTTTCGAGGAAAGGGAAGAGAAATTGTATTGGTGTTTAAGGAGAATTTGACAGAAGTGGAAAAGAATGAAGAAGAAGAAGAACAGAGGGAGGGAGTGGGGATAAGACTTGACGCCATTCCAACAAGAGTTGAGTTCGGATAAAATGCCTATCTTGTAAAAACTTTACACAATATATGCTGCCTCAACTACTTCCTATAGATTCATATTTTCAATAAGATACCACTGGAAATACCTGTGAGTATTTGTATTTATTTATGACAATAAAAAATTAAAATTAATTACTATACTAAAATTAATTAAAAAATATTATTAAAATTTATATTAAATTTATAAAAAATAACATGCATATAAATAATTACACTTTTTATTAATTTTTTATAAATAGAAACCACTTGTAAATTTTCATCAAAATAAAAATTAAAATTCTAGAAAGCATGTCTAAATAATAATTACAAAATACTTTAAGTTTTATTTCAAAATTATTATTATTATTATTATTATTATTATTATTATTATTATTATTATTATAATTATACATTTTCAATTTGTATGGATAATTTACTAAAAACTTGGTAAATTATTATTAGGATAAAAGAAGTAAAAAATCTATACCAAACAATAATTACAAAATTTATTCTCCGCTATTAATTGTTATAAATATAGATTTTGTTTACATATTAGATGATAAAAAAACTAAATGAATAAGATAAATATATTATAAAAACAATTTACATATGTAACATATATTGTTTTAATCTGTGTTTCAAATATTGTTAAAGATGTGTGCTTATACGAAAGTCAATTAATTATTTTGCATGACAACTATTTTAAGTTTAATTTGCTTATACGAATAATATATATATATATATATATATATATATATATATATATATATATATATATATATATATATATATATATATATGACAAGTTTAGAATATTCTTTTATATGCTAATTTTATGAATTATTCTTAATTCATACAAATATGTGAAGGTGGTATCATTTTTATAATATTTTTTTATAAAATGTTACCACTATTAACACATTTATTAAATGTTGGAGGTAGAATCATTTGATAATCTTTTAGATGTAAAAAAATTAATATGAATGAATGGTATTACAAATTTATTTAACTTTATAATTATTATGAATTATTTAAATTATGTTTTTAACAATAATTTGTTATACCTCGATGATTTAATCATAACATACTAAAAAAGTTTATTTTAACAATTATTATCATTAGTGTGTATGATCTTAATGTTACTCTGTATATGTAGTTTTGATAATGATCTCAGAGTGTAGATCTTTCACTATTTTTAATATAGTAGAGATATATATTTTGTTTTCTCTTTCTTTTATATGTTTTTCATTCTTGCAAATTCAATAATATTTTTTTTAAATATTGTTGAGATTCAAATTCCTTTTCAATGATAAAAAGTATTGAATATATATATATATATATATATATATATATATATATATATTATTACATAAACTTTTTAATGTGTGTTTTGTGTAAATTTTAGGTTATTAGATTGTTCATTAGTCATTCTAAGTTGTTAGACACTACATAATTCATGTATATTATTAGACTAAGGTACAACAAACTCTTGATACTTTTAATTAAGTTGATGAACAACAAATTATAATCATAAATATATTTTGTTTGTAAAATAATAATTTTTAAAACAAATAATGTAAGATACAAGATGTTACAAAAAATTGTATTTCTTTATTTCATCCAATAAACGAAGTCTTAATTAGACAATATGCATATGGTTTTATATTAGTATTGTATTTTACAAAATTCTTTACGTGTTTATTTTGTGTTATAGAGAATGTTTTCATCTTTATGTCTACCAAAAAGATATTTTAAATCTCATATTGACATCAAAGATCTCTTGAAGGATATACTAAAGTTGATATACACCAACAAGCATCCTAACACGACTTATATCAATCCTAAAAAGACTATCTACCTATTACGGTCTCTTGCTTTGCTCTATTTTGGGTGAAAGTTCTCTAGCCTAAGCTTGATAAGTCATATTGAAATGTTGCTTAAAAAATATATAAACATTTAATGTTGTATGAAGTTCATTTAATGCATCTCTACATCTTTGCTTGTACAAACACAAGCTTGAAAGTGAAGACTTAAGTTGAAGGTTCTTCTATGTTGGAGAGTTAAACACTAGAAAATCTTCTTTTTTTTCTTAGTCTTGTACAAATTGTATATGTTTTTATTTTTCTTTGTAATTTTTAGGATTTTATAAAGTCATAAGTGAGATGTTTAGAACCTTAATTAAGTCTTGCATGGGCAACTACAAATAGAAAAAAATATCTTGAAGAAGATCATAGAGTAAGAACACATTCTTTAAAACAAGACACATTTATCAGTTTGTGATATATTTTTCTATCACTATGTGAAAATCCCTTACTAGTTGCCACTTTATAGTTTTAGTCCCACAACACTTGGAACATGCCACTTTTAGGCTCGTTTAGATGCTCTTCTCTTGTTCTAGGATATCCTATGTTTGTATTCTTTTAGTTCCACATTGATTTGGTCAAACTTGTAAGGGAGATAGGTCACATGTATAGAACTCCTTACCTTTTGTAACATTGATCTTTGATTGAATAAGATTTGAATTGTTATTAACCGTTCTCTTGTTCTCTAAAGTCAACATGGAAGTAATTTTCTCTTTAGTTATTCTTTAAGGAATATTTCTTGAAATAGAAGCAAACTGAGTTTCTTCTTAGAAACTTCATAGTTTTAATAACTTTTCAATCCCTTTAGAGTTTTTGTTGCACGGGAGAGAAGATGTCTCCATCATTTTGGCATCAGAAACTATGTTTGGAGGTCTTCAAGAGATAAGTTTTCTCTTTTTTTTCTTTCTTATTTAGTTTTATGTCTTGTTCTTATTTTCGTTTGAGTTATTTTAGTTTAGTTTACTTTCCTATGTCTCTTTTTGTACTTAATTGATCCATTATTTTGTTCCTATTTCTTGAATCAATTGCATGTTGTCTAGGAATTCTATAACATGTCTTTCTTGAATTTTCTTACCTAGTTTGAATTCGTATCCTATACCTATAACTTTTTAGCTTTGATTTTATTAATCTTCCAAGTTGTTTAGAGTCATTTTTAGTTCAATACATGTTCATTGTTTCCTTGGAAGTAATCTTAAATTTTTTTTCATTTTTTTCTAATAAATCATGAAAATCGAAACATGCTTGGCTTGTTCTTCTTATTATGAGTTCTTCTTTTGTTATTAGATCATTAGCACATTTCTAAGACAAATTTCCTCCTTATAATAGTGCATTCCAAGAGCTATTAAGCCCTTTTCATTGAGTTTTGGTTTAATCATTTGCTTAAAACATGTTGTACACTATGCTTGTTGATTTTGGACTTTGAATTGGAGAAAAAAGATTTGAGTTGCTTTTGAATTGATTTGAGAAAAACAAAAGGCATTGTTTCACAAGAAAGGAAAAGAAAACAAAATCAAAGAAAAGAAAGAAGACAATGATAACAAAGACATGCATAAGAGAAAAGCAAAAGAACTTGAGCAACTCTCATCATAAAGAACACTCTTTGATGCAATTTTTTTTACATTTAGTTAGTCTTATGACTTGACTTGTGTTGTGAACATCTTACATTGTAAAATTCTTTTTAATTCCAAGTTGAAATGATAGTGTGTACTTAATTGTTTTTTTATTCAACTTGTACTTTATTTTTATTCTATACTCACATTTTAGAGTTATTCATTAGGACACTCTTTTGTGCTTAAATCTAAATTTGCCTTTAATTTTTGTTTTTCATTCTTTCTAGAGTTCTTTGAGTTTTGTCATTATCTCTTTCATTTAAAAGTAGTCCATATCTATTTGAGTTTTTTCTTGATTTTTCATCTTAATCTTGATTGGAAATGCTTAATTCTACCATTGTTTGTTCAAAGTTCACCTCTTTTTAAGTTAGCATATTAGGTGTTGTTGAAGAATTGTTGAAAGGTTTAGAATGCATAAATCTAAACTTGTGGGTACATCTTTGAGTCATTACACAAAGCTCTCAATTATTCAAGCTCCTAGTTTTGAGGAAGAAAGGAGGGAAATGAAGACTATTCCATATTCTAACGAGTAGGGAGCGTCATGTATGAGATGATGTTTAGCATGCCAAAATTAACATATTTTGCTAGTGTAGTCAACAAGTTAATGGTGGATTCTGGACATATTCATTGGGAGGCTTTCAAGTGGGTGTTAAGATACTAGAACAAAACATTATCATTTGAACTGATGTATAAATAATCTACCTATAGTGGAGAAGTTATATAAGGGTTCACTTATGCAAATTATGTAGGTAATGTTGATACTAGAAAGTCAAATTTTGGATGTGCTTTCACACTACTTAGAATTACAATTTGTTTAAAAGCTAATTTCAATCAGTGTTGACTTTATCTACTACATCAATTGAGTATATTACGCTCACAAAATGAGTGAAAAATGTTTTGGGTTGAAGGAAATTATTGGAGAGCTTGGTTGTGTGACTATTTATTGTGATATTCAAAGTGTCATACATCTAGTTGATAATTAGATAAGCCATGAAAGAACTAAACACATTCATATTAGACTACATTTTGTTTTAGACATTATTGAGTCTAAAGAGGTCAAAATTGTAAAGGTAGTATAAAAGGACAGTCTTATAAATGTGTTTACAACGTTTTTGTCAAGTTTGAGATTTAAATATTTCATGGAGCATATTAACCTTTTATTTGAAAATAAAGGAAGATGATGCACAAAAAACTCTTCCATAATTTAAAGTTAAGATAGAAAATTTTATTTTAAATCATAATCGTTTGATGAAAAATATAAAAGACTTCTAATAGAGAATATCTAGTAGTGTTAAGATTGTATTAGATCATATATCTTATATTCTTGTAGATAATGTATTTATTCCTAAATTTGATATGTAAAGATTTGTATACTTTTTGAAATACATGTTATATTTTATTGAGATATTTTTTATGTGTAGAACTTTTTATTGTAATACAATTGTTTTATTTATTTATTTATTGTTATTTGTTATTGTTATGTGAACGTATTTTAAAAATCAATAAATTTTAGTGAGAAAAAAATTTACCTAATTATCTATTCTAATAAATATGAGAATTTATAGTAAGGTATAAGAAAATTGGTAAGTTAACAACCATTAACATGCTACTTTTTAATATATATATATATATATCAAAACATCATTAACCGACTCAGATTTTACTATTGTAAAAGTTTTAGTTGTTTATATATAAAAAGAGTTGTGAATACTTTTACTTCTGAGTTGACGGAAGAAGAAAATGACTAGATTTTGAAAGTTAACTACTCAAGATTTTGAAAGATAAAGGATTAAACAAATTTCCGATACAAGATTTTAGAACAAAAATATATTTTAACTTTTCAAAAAAAAAAATAACATGATACAACACAATTATGTAATATCTACACACACTTTAAAATAACAAAATTGTCTCGAGTAAAAACCAAAATATTTATTATGACGTAAAAAATCGCATTCTATCCGATATTAAATCAAAATTAAACTTTTAAATATCTCCATTACATATAATTTTTTATTTAAGTTTATATTAGGAAACGTCAATGGAGCTTAAATTAATTATCTTGATTATTTTTTTAATTGTGATTAACAAAAAAGGCAAAACGAACAAGTCTAGCAAGCCATATTTGAATGGTTCATTAGGTAAAAAGTGACATCAAAATGCTGAAATAAAAAATAGACAAACTAGATAGCACAGTATCACTTTAGTCAAGAGTTTATTTAATTTAGTTAAAGTAAATTTTTCGTAATTCGAAAATTAGCCTGTACTAAAATAGGCATTTCAAAAGTCTTTTCAATGTTTTTGAATGTATTAATTTAGTTCACTTTTTAATTAACGCCTGTATTACCATGTTAATCTTAATAATGTTACGTTCCAGCATTCGTACAAATAAATTTATTTAATCCTTTGTTTCTTTTAGCCTTGCGACAAATGCTACAGAATTGTGAAATATGCGGGGGCTTCAAATTTCATGTATCTCACCACCCATGGACACTCTGCTGATACATTTTGTACCAGTATCGTATCGGTGCAGGTATTTGATACGTGTTAAGACACAAGAATATGCCTCTTTAATGAGGTGTCTGAACTTCACAGGTTTTACCATTTACTAGGAAGGGGCAGAATCAAACAGTTTTTCAATAATCAAGTCCAAATCCAATGTAACACTTAGAAAGACAAATATCAGGAGCATGCAGTACCATATGCCCAACTAGGATTACTAACCAATAATTTCCAAGCTACAACCATCTCTGTCAAAAACTTGAAATGTGTATAATCATTGACCCGCAAACTAGAAAACTGTCAGATGTTTATTTGGCATTCATTTCATAAAGAACAAACATCCTTGTATATACTGAGGTACATGGGATTCCAAAAATTGGGGCTAAACGACTTACAAATTTTCATATTAGACTTGCTGCTCAAGCAAATCTTAATTCACATTGCACATTAAAATATAACCAAAGGCAGAGTAGTCTCTAGTCCATAACTCCTAATGCTAATCAAATTAAATAAGAAAGCAAATTCAGAAATTTAAGGAAAGATAGAAATCACTTATGATAGATCATATAAGATGCTCTAAAATGGTCTAAGGATAAGATCAACATATCATAAGATATTTCTTAGATATTCTAAACTTTTTCCTCTGATAAAAGTTTACTAAGCTTCGAACTTGTGAAAAATTAGGTAATACACGGACTAAAAGAAGCAAAAACTACATCTCGAACAAAAACAAGGTCAAGGACAAAGGTAGGGGATTGAGTGTTTGATTTCATTCGGGACAAAGACAAGGGCCATACTGCATTTATGACTGACCGGGCAGCTTAGAAATTCTTAAAAAGAGAATTTTAAACCCAATGATTGACTATCAATAGCATGAAAATAGATTTTTATGGGAGGTCTGAAAACAACTTGACAGTGGTTAGAACAATAGATCCAATCGACTCTTGTATTATCTTAGAAAATGAATTTTAAGATTAACTTAACCTTACGAAACTTGTAAGATAAAATTTACATTCAGTTATATACTATAATTTGATCATATTTCTAATCTATATATGATATGTAACAATAATCATAACAATTCAGACCAAAAACACAGCCGAGCACATCTCAGAAGGCCACAAACCAAGACCAAAGAGACTGGGTGTCATCAGATTGGCCATACAAAAATAAGCAAAGGAGCCAGCGGGTGAAAAGAAGTTAGATTCAGAAATGAATAGTGACGGGACCTGTATTGAAGGTTCAGAAAGATAAAATTGGTATAGATGGTTCACAAAGATAAAACTAACTGCGAATGAGATTCTTTTTGGGAACAAACCTATGGAAAATATTCTGTGTTCGTACGTGACCCACCGTCACCAAATAGTTATATTTTGTATCAGAACATTGGATTGATACTCCTTCATAGGATGGTATAGAAAGTTCAGAGAGATAAATTAATAGCGATTGAGATTCTTTTTGGGAACATAACTACGGAAAATATTGTGTGTTGGTGCGAAAGGCACCGTCACCAACATAGTTACATTTTGTATCAGAGCATTGGATTGATACTCCTTCAACACCTATGCAGATTCTTTTTTGGAACACAACTATGAATAATTTTCTTGCTGGTACATGAGGACCACCACAAGCATAATAACTTTTTATATCAAGAATTGGATTATACTCCTTCAACATCTATTCAGAGTACAATGATAAACTATTATCCAAATAAAATAACTTGTCAAACTCAGACAGCCACCCAAATATGGCCTCATCATCCAAAACTTAAATATGATACAAGATAACAAAAAAAACATGTTGAAAGAACACAAAATGCTAAAGATATTTATCCAACGACTCTTCATTTTGGCTTAAAATTCCAACCGGTGGGAATTCTTCCTATCTTACAGCTTCTTCCGTAAAATAAAATCTATTTCTAAATTTTTTTGTGGGACTCGTAATCAATGCAAACCTTAGGAATTTGTTTTGAGAAGATAAATTTATAAATCCTAATTCGCAATTTAGACTTTTATTACCTCGCTCGTAGTAAATTTCATTTGACTAGTACATGCTGTGCACATTGGACCATAATTGGACATTGTCAATGTCATGACAAGGGTTACTGATTGTGCCTGTCTTCTTAATAAATACAAATCACCAATTACAAATCAATAAAGGAACCATTCAAGAAATATAATAAAAAATGGAAATCACTTGTAAGAGATTATCTCTAAGATGTTCTACAATGCTCCAAAGATATAATCGAGATAATATGAATTTCGGAGATATCATAACATTACTCGTGAAATCGAAACTACAATGTCCAATGTACTTCTCACTAACAATGATAATATATAAGAAGAAAGAGTAGACGACCTTATAGTTTTTCTTGCGTATACACACACCACCACTAAAGTTCAATGTAACAAAAGAAAACATACTACCTAATTTGCAAAGATTGCATAGTACTAATTTAAAAATGAGAAAGTGCATTAGAATGAAAGTCTTTCAACTAGTCTTAGAACTAGTTAGAGTCAAGTTAATAAGGAAAGGGACCATAATCATGTTCAATAGCTTGTAACAGACTCATGAGCGAAAAAGAGCCCCAGTTCTGCTTCTTACATTCTCCAGAGGATCCAATCCTCCATTTCTGTAACAGAGTTGCAGTGTCACTTCACTGCACTCCTTCTCACATCAGAACAAGACTTCAATTTTGTGTTGAGGGTTGAGGGACAGATGTTGTTAGGGCCCAAGTAACTCACGTTAGAATTTCCCCTCCCCAACCACAAACCCAGGACACCAGATTTTCTACTGTATCGACAAAATTCCAGAACCCCAACCCTGATTCTTTCATACAATTAGCTCTGGGGTGTAGCTGATTTGACACTTCTACCTATACCTCCAATAAAATTCAGAAGTCCAGTGATAACAGCAATGTTTCCAACAAATTTAGAGTAATGGAACTAATGGTCGAGCACTCCAACGCAACCGAAGTTTGAACGTGGAAGATAATTATAATAAAAGCAATCAAGACAAAAAATGTTTGCAGGGTATCCGTATCAATACTTAGACGTAATATATGTTCACAGCACTACACAAGGGTTTAGGATATTATGACACTAGTTCAAAAAAACTGGCATGAGTCCAGAACACAAAATATAGCACAATGATTTATGAATAATGACTATATCCATAACTTGAAAATTCCTACTGGTCGTTAAGATGAAACCTGAGCATTGCTGAGCACGGTACCAAGTTGTTCAACACCCGACTCGGGAAAAGCTGAATATTTTTGTATTTCGAGAGAATTACAATTCAAATTCATCTTCAAGCTTCAATGCCTCGGCAGCAGCCTCTTCCTCTTCGTCATCGATGACAAAATAAGGATTGTGAGCCTCAGGCTTGAACTTGTAGCCGGTGAAGACGTAGAAAGCAAGCGTGGCTAACTCGGCAGCAACCACACTGGTCCAAGAATAGCGATAGGAGGTGATGGTCTCCAAGGCATAAACCACAACCCTGGTGAAGTAAATGTAACAGATGACGACGATGTAGTAGTGGCGGAAGAGGGTGAGCTTCATCAAATTAACAGCGGCCTTGCCGTCGGTCCTGGCGGCCTCACGGAGGTTCTTGATGGACCAGACAATGGGGAAGAGAACAGCGCAGCAGCAAACAACATCGACGAGGAGGAAGACCTGTTTCCAGGTGACCCAGTCGTGGCCGTAGGGGCCACTCTCGTCAATGACGACCTGAGCGATGTTGGCGATGACTTGAAGGGGGATGACAATCATGAGAACCTTCTTTTCCTTATCCTGAAGGAAGGGTTTGAGGAAGGACCAGCCGGTGCCGATCAAGACAATGAGAGTGAAGAGAGAAATGCCCTTGAGGAAGCTGAAGATGTAGAAGATGATGTCCCAGCCGTGGGCGCTGCCGGTGCGTTTGATGTAGGATTTGTCCTCGGCCTCGCACAGGAGATTCAAGGCCTTCAAGATGACGACGGCGAGCATGAAGTAATGGATGCGGAACGCGGTCAATCGCTTCTTGTAGAGCACGCTGATCCAGAGAGCGGCGAGGGCGAAATAGACGAGCGAGAGAAGGAAATAGACCTTGGGAAGGATGGTTCTGCCGGCGGAGAGGTAGTCGCGGCTGTTGCTCTTGCCGTCGAGATTGTACATGGCGGATTTAACGTCCATGGTGACTTTGAGCTGCTGTGGGTGGCAGTTGGCGAAGACGAGGTTGTACTGATCGGCGTCGGTTTCGTTGTAGTCGGCGTTGAAGGAGTCTTTGCCGTCGAGGGAATTGAAGGTGTAGACGGACTTGACGAGATCCGATTGAAGGGCGCAGCGAATCTCACCATCTTCCAGCTGCTGGAGGACGTGGAGCCAGGAATCGAGGGTGCAGAGAAAGAAGCCGACCTTGGAGAGGTCCAAATTGGAATTGGAGAGGGAGATTCTGGAGACGATGAGCTCAAGGCGACCCCTGTGGGTGAAGCCAAACTGGTCGAAGGGAACGATGCGGCGATCGTCGTTTCGGACCTCGGAGAAGCGGATCTCTGAGAGGGAGGAGGGGAGGAGGCCCAGTAGGAGGAGGAGGAAGAGGAAGAAGGAGCAAGGTGAAGACCCCATCTTCGTCACCGTCGGCGTTGGTGAAACCTTCGGATAGATCAGATCTGCCAATTGGTCTGGCTATTAGCGTCGAATAGTCGGCAATGCAATCGATTATGTAAATCGACAACACACCAAACTAGTCAGTCAACTCGATATTCTCACAACACCGGTAAACTTATGGTTATTGTCCCCTTTTAATGACTCCCAACTTTCCCTGCTGCCCTTCTCGTTTACATTTCCATTATTTTAGAAAACCTTTAAGGTTAAAATAATTAAATTACTGCTATCTTCAATATAATAAGTTTTAATTTCTGAAATATAATTAAAATTTATATTTCAAAATGCATAGATATATTTTGATTAAAAGTTATAGATTGCATGTTTTGCTTTATAAGTGTAACAATACATTGACAAGTTCACATGGCTCGGTAGGGCTTTTTAAAAAAAAAAAATGTAAAACATAGTTGTTGATCTAAGAATGATTTAATAGAAAGAATATTATTCATTTATAATTAATGAAACATGTGTAAAATGGTAAAGCCTAATGTTATTATTATCAGAATTGAGATAAAAGACCTTTTCGAGATAAAGTAAGATTGGTTTTAAGAGATTTCTTTTTATACACAATGATTGTTAAGTTTTGTTAAATATATTGAAGAGATATTCATTTATAGAAAATTTTAGATTGATTTATATTTATGAGTTTTTTTGGTTGAGATTAAGTTATTCTCATGATTGATTGATGAATATTTGTTATAGAATCAATTATTATAAAATATATTTAATTTAATCAATTTTATTGAATATGATATTATTATGTGATTAGATATATAAGTCTCAATGCTCAAAATATATAAAGGAAGTACTGGTAGATGGATGGATGGATGAATTGGTTCTATTGTTTTGTAGTAGTTAGATTATTTTGATCTGATAATATTTTGAGAGTTTTATTTTGAGTTGTTTATTTATTTTGAAACTGACTTATCTTATTATGTTGATCTGGTATAATGGTTTTTTTTTTAAATGACTTTGGATGACAATCACTTATTATCAAACAACTTCATACTATGATCAGATATAGTGACATTTATTTTTAAATAATCTGGTACAATTTTGTAGTTTTTTCATTTGATGTGATGGTTATTTATTTTAAAATAATCTCGAATAACTTTGAAATTTTTTCATCCAATATGATGGTCATTTGTACTATGCTCAATGATCGAATATGATAGTCATTTATTTTCAAATAATATTTCATATTATAATAATGGTCGTTTATTTTTAAACTAATTTTGTATCAAATATTATAAAGATACTATGTAGTAATCATATACTTTCAAATGATCTCAAATTTAATAAAGTCTTAACCAAACCAAGTAGTTTTAACTTAAATGTAATTTTTTAATGGAATCAAGTCTCATTAACTTGTAATAGAATAATTTTTAACTTGGCTGCAGTTGATTTAGTCTTTAAAATTTATATTTTTAATATATAATATATATTGATTAAAAAATATCAATAATATATTTTGTTTATAAGAGAAAAAAAAAGTTAAAACAATTCACATGACTTATTAAGACTATTTACTAAAAAAGGTTAATGCAAGGTTAAAAGAGATGACTTGAAAGAGATAATATAATCTATCTATGATTAATGAAATATGATAATTTAAAATCTTAAAGACATGAAATATAAAATATAAAAATTTAAGAAAGTATAAAAGGTACTATATATATATTTAAGAAATTGAAATTTGAGATAAAAAAGTTAATGAATCCTATGAGGAGGTATATTCAAGAAAACTCAATCATCATCTCAAGGATAAATTTAAGAGAAATTCAAATAAAACAAATGGACCAAGCATTTATTAATAATAATAATATTTATAATAATAATATTTATAATTATAATATAAATAATAATAATAATAATAATAATAACAGTAATATTATTATAATAATAGAATAATAATAATATTAATAATAATAATAATTATAATAAGTATAATAATAATCGTAATATGATAGAAAAATTGCTTTATTCTGAACTAAAGAAGAAGGTGTAGAAAGATTTAATTGGGTTTGACATAGATTAGACGGTCACATTAGATGGTCTTTGCAAATAATATTATTAGACGATTTTTCTAAAAGTCTATAATTGAGTGTACCATTTTAAAAAACGAAAGACACGCGTTCGATGAATATGTTACCTTCTAAAGAAGCAAGTTTTGTTTCAACATATATCTTCTACAAAGATATTCTCTTAATTTCTGCAAATAAGATTCCCCTGTTCAACGTGTCAAGAATAGGGTAAAACGAAACAGGATCTTCTTCGATTATTTCATAATATCTCTGCAACAGATTTGATTGTACTAAGCTGAATTGAATCAAAATCTGATGTGCATACCTTGAACAAGATTTAGAAACAAAATATCTAAAAGAAAAGCAAGAATGAAAATCTGCAACGTAATTTGAAAGAAGATATTTACAAGTTAATTTATGACCCAAAATGAAATATCTGATAATTGCAAATTGTAAAAGTAATATTTGAGACATAATTATGAGTTGAATTATTGGAGAAAGGATATTTGAAACTGAAGATTTCAGATTTTAGAGGTAGAAGGAGAGACCATGCCGAATAACACACTCTCAACCTAATTTTATTCTCTTTTATAATTCTTTTGCTTATGTCTTTCAAGTGGAAGACTAAACTTCTTTAAGTTGACTCTCTTTCCATTTCACAATGATTCCTGAGGATTGTTTTAATAAAGTTTTGTTCTTAAATTTCTTGTAACATTTATTGTTTTATTGTTGGTCATTTTGAAATTTATTTTCTAAAAAAGTATTACATTTGAATGCTTGTTGAGAATTTAATTATTATTTTTATTAAATAGAATTCTTAATTAATTTCTTTAGTCTTAATCAACCTTTTTATACACTTAGAAAGAAGTAAAAAATAAACATCTCATTTAATAGATACTTAGAGTGTGTTTGTTTCACCTGAAAAAGATGCATATCAAAAAAACACAAAAAAACTTAGAATTTCCATAAATAAAATATTAATTAAAATCGAATTTCAAGAAGAAGATGTTGAAACAATATTTCCTAGCTCCTTTACGAAAACTTGCGAAGAAACAAAATTTTATTATATTTTTTAATATAATTAATTTAGTAATGTATTAATATATCCTTATATTATAATAAAATAAATATAATTAATCATAAATAAATTAATAATGATACTAAAAATTAAAATAATAATAAATTTAATAAAATTATAAAATAATATAAAATATTAGTAAAAATAAAAAATGATAAACTATAAAGTAATAATAAAGATAAGACAATTATAAAAACAAAATATCGATAATGCCAATATTAAAAACTATAAATAATAATAATAAATCATATATAATAATGATAATAATAATAATAATAATAATAATAATAACATTAAAATTATAATACTAAAAAAATTAGAAAATAATAATAGTTTATTTTTTTATTTTATTTTAATTTTAAAATAATTGATACTTTTATAATTTTTTCAATTAAAATAATAATAATAATTAATCAATCATACCCAATAAATTAATTATATTCAATCTTAAATGAAATTTAACTAGAAATTTATCAATTAAAAAAATTATTTTATCAACTACACCTATCATATTACTCATAAATTTCTATAAATTTTTTCTTTTTTTTTTTTACTATCTTTTCCTTAATTCAAACAATTAAACTTTACACACTTGTATTTCTTCATATTGTAAAGTAAACCCTGTAAGATTAAAATACCCTTTTTTTTAAGAGTTCTTTGTTTTTTATTTTGATGTCTTAGTTTTAAGGGGAGATTAAAACAAGATAACAAAGATTGGTTTCTACTAATTGCAATAATTCATTTAATTAGTGGAACCTCTTAAAATATTTTCTTAAGGCATAATTGAATATAACTTGTCTTTAGGTAAACTAGTATAAAATTGAGCTTTGTTGTTTTTGCTTGCTTGTTCACTTAGATGACCTAATCTAGTTGTTTAAGACAATAGTCAAATGATAAATTTAACCCCTTTCTAGGGTTGTTCCAACAAAGAGGTTTCATGTCCTTAGTCTAAAAAGACCTGTGTATTCATGTTTAAATTCAAGGAGAGTTTAATAGAGTCTTGATAGACTTTGGATAGACTTTCTAGACAGGTATTTCCAAATAAAGTGTGTTTGTGTTTGCTGGCAATGAATCTAAAAGCTTTGAAGGCAATAAAAGAACAATTTGTGACCGTCACTGACCAAGTATGGCAATGACCCAAAACTTTATAGTTAGAGTTATGTCTTTTATGGGAAAGAAGGCCTCAGAATAACTCACAAAAGTAGAAGTTGTTCAAGCATGGCAAGAGAAGATATCTAGAAGATTCCTAAATAGCTTCATCTTTCAAGGTGTCTTACATAGAGAGCGTTTACATTGGTATGAAAGGCTTGTTCTTTTTAAACCCACCCAACAGTACTCGCCCAATTATGTGACATTGTTCTTTCTTCAAAATTAGGTTTTGAATTCTGGAAAAAGAGTTTATCAAAATTCCACAAAGAGTTTATCAGAATTCTTGATGAGGAGTATGGGTGACTGGTTTATGATTTACATACAACATCTCTAGACGAACTAGAGTTTGATCAGAATATAACAAGTGGAGCAGAGGTTCTCTTTTCAACATGGGGTAATCTGCTCAAATTTGCATAAACAAAGCCACGTGGAAGGGGGTATATAAAGGAAAGAAACATATCAAAAGAATGGGTATGGTAATGTGCACAACTAGATTGCAAATGCAGTGTGTCGGTGGAATATTAATGTTTATTTTTTATTTTTTTAAGTCTCGTCCTGCTTTACAGTATGAAAATTGTATTCAAATTTGTACTATTTAAAAGGAATATTTTTATTAATCAATTAAGTTAAGAAAGTTAAATAATATCAGAAATTAACCACCTTGTTCATGTGAAAAAAGAACAAAAAATAACACGTAGTTTTGGCGAACAATGTAGTACAATCTAGCTAGTGATATTTGACAGTTTAGGTACAAATTTACATGAAGTATTGTGTAGACAGTAACCTCCCGTATGAGAATGTAATAACTTTGTGAGAAGAAAAGTAAAATTTTCTAGACAGGTAGCCCCTCAGGTAAAAATAGAAGCTTACTAGACCTTAATTCTGCTGTTAAAAATAAAATGGGACTGAAGTGGCTTCTCATGCCTGTAGTTTAGGACACACACTAGAGCTTGGTGTTGCCACAGAACCTGCAAGTGTTATTATTACCTTGTTAGAACACAGAAGGCTTTAATTTGACTCATTGGACACCAAGGAATCATACTTACACATATCCTTATAGCATGGTTGTTTTGAAACAGGGTCCTCTTCAAACGTGGGTGGTGCTTGCCCATATATCATATCACAACTCATGTCTTCAAAATCTGAGATTATGTTCAGTTAAGCCTGGTTAAAACCATCTCGCTTAATTTTTCATTTTTTTGGGTAAGTCATATATTTATGTAATCAAGCATCTGGATTTTAGTAATGAAAGGGAAGAAGACATACTAGGATTCATCGTTAAGGGAAGTCCAAATTCATTAGTGAAAAAATCTTGTGTAGGAATCTTGCACATATTGACACACATTCCAACGCAGCCACTATTCTCCAGGTACCTTCACATGCAAGAATAATAAAGAAACAGTATTGGAATTGAAATAAAGATGAGTGTTGAATTAGCAATCTAAGAGACATGAAATCTACCTGCACTTCTTTATATGCACTCCACTCTTTTGCTTCACTCCATTTACCTCTACTTCCACAACCTAGTACATCACAACAATCGAACACTACGCAATATATTACAACTAACTTAAAGGGTAAACAAATTGATTAGAAAAAAGTTTACCTCGGATGGGCCAACTAACCAGTCGAAGAAAGGAACCGTCAATGCAGCGTTAAACTCGGCAGCCCATTTTGTTGGCGGAAATAATTTCCTGAACTGGAAGAGCAGAAGCATAAGCGAAAGCAGAAAAAGCGTATGAATTGAAAAGGCAAATTGAGTTTGGAAAGGAAAAATGAAGAGGAGGATGGACCTGGGCAGGCGCACCTGGAGGAAGCATAGAGAGGAGAACCTCTCGAACGACTTGCTGCTGCTGAATACGAGACCGACGCTGCATTACCCTTCTTGAGACATCAACGAAGCTCTCATAGTCATAGCCCCAATCCCACCAACCCTTCTTGGCAGAACCTTTTCCTCCGCCTGCTGGATCAGCATATTTCTCCATTTTTCGCGCGAACAGACTCATGAAAGCCTTCTCGAAGATGCCGTCATTGTAGCGCGTTTTTTGTCCCAGAGGAGCAGGTTGACCAGATGCCTCTGCTATCCCACATCGAATTCGCCGCAAAACTCCACCACGCAATGATGGTAGTTGTTGGGGTTGGAGAGGACTTGGCTTCACACCCACCAGGCTCATTCCCACCATCTTTTCCTCTTCTTCTTCCTCTTCATCTTCATCAATAAATATCATCATCTACTACGCTTCGTTGTTAAGCACCACACATTTCTTTTCATTATCCTTTTATATATGTTTAGACGGATTTCCTTCTATTTCAAACCCTCTTTTTGGAATATCAATTACAATTTTTTTTTTCTCCCTATCGGCCTTCACTCAATAAAACTTAAATATTTTAAAAAACACAAATACAAAAAAAAAAAAAAAATGATACTTTCACAGTTTTCATCAATGGTCAAATTTTAGAAAGTACATCGCTTTTTTAATTGTTTTCTTATTTCTCATGATAAGCTACTAAGTAACAAAATGAAAACTCAAAATATGAGAAATGTTTGAATATTTTGAAAACCTACAGTGAGAAAGAAAGTCATAGTTAGAGACCTTAAAAGGGAAGAGAAACGTTAGCTCAATTAGTCGGATTGAAGAAAAATAAAGGACGAAGAGAAATTGGTAGAGAGATCAATCGAAAGCAAAGAAAAAAGAAGAACCACGTGTTGGGATGAACGGCAAAGGTGTGAAAGTATTTTTTGAGTATGAATGTGGAGATGGATCGAAGAACAGATATTTTTGTGAAACTTTGTAAATCTTCTACACGTTATCTATGTGCTTGTAAAAATGTAAGAACCGTAACTTTGAGCTTAGTCAAAGTTTTGCCTTACTGCGTTGAAAACCTTTTTTTCCCCTGACAAGGTGTTTGCGAAATTGCATGAACCAAAACATATGTTCGGGTCTAATTTTTCTCGCACTATGTTTAAGAGGTTGCACTGTTTTTGTTAATTCATTCTGATTTAACAAAGGTAAATACATCATGTACAATAACTTTGTATTTATTATTGTTTTTCATTAAAATATTGAATGACTTTATTGTTCACCGAAGATAGGCTTCTTTTAATTATCTGGAGTGTTAGTTAGGATGGTAAATAATACTTGTTGAAGTTTAATAGTACATTAACCTGTAATAAATGAAAATTTTGTGACTTAAGTACTAAATTTAGGGACCAGTTATATAGAAACCAAATTAATTATCATATTATACAAAAACTAATTTAGTGATAAGTCATATTAAAACCTATTTACTAATCAAGTTATATAGAAATCAATTTAGGCACCATACTACACAGAAACAAATTCAGTGACTATATTATACATAAACTTATCCAATAAACATATTAGTTAGAAATTAATTTAATGACCAAATATATAAAAATTAAAAGATATCACTACTTTTGTCTCTAAATAATTATCATTTATCAAATATTCTCTATTTTCTTATGTACCTAATTAATCTTTCATAACTAATTATACTTATTTCTAAATTTAATTTCAATTGTTTAAAATAAATTATCAATAATTAAAATTTATTTTATATTATAATTTAAATTATTCATTACAAATATAAAGTATAAGTAATCAAATATATTTATTTATTATTATTTTAATTATAACTTAATTTTTATGTATAAAATAGAAATTTTATCATGTATAATATACATATTAAAATATTAATTTGATGTAATAATAATATATTGTGAAAACATTATATTTATAGGGTAGAAAGACAATTTTACTTTATACATTTATTATTGTCGCGACCTAAAATCAAGACGAATATGGAGATCCGAAAAAAAGAAATAAAAACTAATGAGAAGAAAGAAATGGAGTCGTCACCATAATTTATTATGAAAAACTATGAAAAAACCAATAAAAGAATAAGGAAAAGTCTGCGAACTAGAAATGAACTCGGGGGTCGTTTACGCGAGGGGAAGGTATTAGCACCCCACATCGTCTGTCTTAAGACAGTACCTTTAATTAAATGATCAAAATCAAATGTGGTTTATAAAATATTTATTTTTCCAAAAAAATATAATTAAAATGCAATTAATTAAAAAAACAAAATAATAATTTTTAAATTAAAGGACCCGACAAGGATTGACCTTGCTCCTACGTATCAACATCCTTAATGGGTGAAGAATTAGGGAATACGTAGTTCTAAATATGTGATTGGGTAATTTTGACATTGATTTTATGATTTTTTTTTAAATATTTTTCTATTTTTTCTTTTTTTTTAAGACTGAGGGGTATTTTAGTCATTTTATAATTTTAGTGAGAAATGAAAAGAGAGGGATAATCAAAAGGAGGGCAGCGAACATGCCAATGTTCCACACATAGTGCCAGCGAACGTGGCTTGCATGGGATTAAGGCTCAGGTAATGTTACTCTGACTCGCTAAAGTTCTCAGTGTCTAAAGAGGTAGCAGCGTGCGTGCTTTTCCCTATACTGAGAGCTTAAACAAGCCAAGGCTTTATGAGAGAGAGAGGTTTAATCTTAAACCCTACAGATGAAACCTAAAGAGGTAGTGTGCGTGCAAAGGATTATTACTTTAGTGGATTAATTGAATCTAGCTCAGGCAAAGTGGGTCTCTGCAGATGTTGATTTACTCTAAATGCAAGTTTTGAGCAAAATTAAACGCATCCTTTGGGCAGCGTTCGTGCCACTAGGAGGTTCACATGACTCAAAATAGCATCAAGAAGAAAAACCAAGGATTTTGGAGACTTAGAATTTTCATGGTTGTGCTGTAAAAAAAAATGGTGAACAAGCAACTTTGGATCAAATTTTGAGTGGTTAAATGGCTATGTGAATGAGCAAGCTGTATACGGATTTGAAGAGCATAATGAGATATTTCCAATGGTTACTTACACATCCACTATAAGTTAAAGAATTATGAAAAATAACCACATGAAGTTGGTCCAGTGACCAACTTTCGCATCCAACACTTAGTCTCCAGAATTTAGTGCTGGGACCCCATTTTCGGGCTCAATTTTGAAGGTGTTCATGGCTTCATAAATGACCTTTCTATATACTGTTGTAAAGATCTTAAATAGATCTTTCCAACACATACCTATAAAGCTTATGAAGGTTCAAGAATTGAAAGAACAAGCGCTCGAAAGTTGGTCCATTGACCAACTTTGAACCCAGCCAATACTAAGGTCTGGCATTTCCAGAATTCAGTGCTGGGATCCCATTTTCGGGGTCAAATTTGGGAGTTCATATATTTTTATAAATGCACTTGTGATATACCATTGGAAAGACCTCCAAGAAATATTTCCAACGCCTACTCACAAACTTCATGAAGATTCAAGGATTGAGAGAAAAAACCCTCGAAAGTTGGTTCAGTGACCAACTTTGAATCCAGCCAACACTTAGTTTCTGGAATTTTCAGAAACCAGTTTTGAGACCCGATTTTCAGGGTCGATTTTGAAGGTGCAAATGGATTCATAAATGTATTTTCCATATATCATTGTAAAGAGCTTCAGGATATCTTTCCAACGCACCCTCACAAGGCCTCTAAAGATTCAAGGATTCTGAGAACGAAAGCCTCAAACTAGTGCCCATGCTCCACTTATGTTATTTTATGTGCCAGGAAATAGGATTAATGGTGAAACCCGAATTTCGGGGCTAGATTTTGAGCACCTATGGTTATCATAAATGGTTATGTAATATATCATTGGAAAGAGCTCCAGAATCTCTTTCCAACGCACTCCTCCACCAATCTCACAGATTCACCGATTGCTCTCTAATTTACTCCGAAGTGAGTCCACTGGACCAAAATGAGCAGACCAGGTGCTCGACAAAATGTCTGAATGAAATATAGTTTTTCGAATCCAATTTCATGCATATTCAGTGACTGTAATAACTCAATTATGATACAATTCAACTCAACATAACCTAACCTACAACATTGAACCACATTTACACAGAAACAATCACATGCACCAACATCTTCCTCTCATATATCAAACACCAATCATAATCTCACTATTTTTTCAATTTTCATGTTTATAAACTCGTTATTTTTGCTCATACATGTTCCTAATAGGTGCAGAAAACGAAATTACACAATATTACACAACAAAACACATTAAAACAGCAAACACGATCTCACTGGAGTACATTTTTTGGCGAGATTCCGGCGACCTTGAACGGTCGGTCCAGAGGTCGAAAAAGGTTCCTTAGGTTGTTCTCATCATCATGCAAGTTAATACAAGCAAAGATATGTAGTGAAACGGTGTCAAACAAGAAAATAAAGTCTCGTCGGTGCAACTTCATGGAAGAAGATGACCGGCGAGAATGGTGAATATGATTTGCAGTGTGCACAGGTAGAGAAACTTGTAAATTATGCGACAATGAGATGAGGAAGAAGAGATCTACCTCTTGACGCCTAGAGGAGGTCGAATGAGGGTGGTCCGAGGCAACTCCAACAAGGCACTCAAATTTTTCGGCGAGCTTCGAAGCTTGAAGCTTGCTTTTCTTCCACTATTAAGCTCTGTGATGAATATTCCAATCTCCTCTTAGTCTCTCACTCACAGATTCTCTCCACTTTCAATTTTTCATTCCCTCTCCCCTCCGAAAAACTCTCTAAATTCAATTCCCCACCTCCTCTTCCTTTCGTTTTCGCTCCCCCTCCTTCTCTTTTATCAACCTTTTCTCTTTCATGTGCCAACAGATTTCCGTTTTTTTCTTTTCTCTCTCCCATGTGCCAACCCATTCCACTCACAAATCCTCTCCATTCCTAGCTTGCCATGTGGCGAGCAAAACTCTCCACTCCTAGCTTGCCACGTGGCAAGCAAAATCTGATTTTATTATTTTATTTAATTCTTTAATTAATTTTAAATATCCACTCATTTCATATTCTCTTTCTCTCTTTTAATAAGAAAATTCAATCAATTTAATTTAAAAACAAATTTATTTATTTATTTTTGTGATTAAAGCATCTATAAATTTGAAAACAAAACGATATATTTTTACCCGGACAAAATCGGGTATTGACAATTATGAACAAAAGTATGAGATAAGGTATAGAGAAATTAATATTAACTAAAATTGTATAAGTAAAGCTAGAGAGAAGGAAATATCAATGTCATTTATTCATTCATATTAAATTCAATATATGGAAGGAATATTAATAAATTATTTTATACACTAATGTTAAGAGATATTAAATTCAATATATGGAAGGAATATTAATAAATTATTTTATACACTAATTGTTAGCACCAGTGGACTGCTGCAGTGATTTGATGAATTCAACCAAGTGAAGATGCTCTAGATCATGTGAAGGATGGATGAAGATTTCTTGAAGTTTGAAGACTTGAGTCTAGGATCTAGAAATGTG
>Ga0209489_100995_pt1 | contig 57174 bp, 29 predicted proteins | sample SiratrowhiteBW_FD_187527 | JGI IMG/M metagenome (GOLD analysis project Ga0209489, IMG submission 187527) | Root nodule microbial communities of legume samples collected from California, USA - Siratro white BW (SPAdes) (version 2) | ecosystem: Host-associated > Plants > Roots > Nodule | place... | reverse complement strand
ATATATATATATATATATATATATATATATATATATATATATATATAACTATTAATACCATAGACCTTATCTATTGTAATAGTTATCTTTGTTCATCTGTAAGTCTTTCAGAAAACAACATTTTATATGACATTTTCTCATCTATTTCATTACATGACATGATGAAGGTATATTTATGTTTTGCATGTATATCCCTTATAAATATAAAAATTGAAAGAAAAAAAAAAATAGAGTCTGTTCATACCTACAGCACAACATCCCAACACAAGGCCTTTAAGATGATGAGGAACTCTTGTTATTTTAACAAGTAACCATCCAAGTGCTGTTCCAACAACAACTGTGAGAACAATACAAAATGGCATGAACCGCCTGCATAATCATTCATGAAATCAAATCACATTCATTCATTAAAACTCACAAAAATGGAAAAATTTTAAGTTTGAAGATCACTGTCAAAACAGAAAAAACAAACTTACAATGCAATCAAACTCCTTAGAGTCATAGTACTTGCCAGACTGCTACAAGCAAGAGCAGGAGAAAACACAAAATACACCATCTACAAAGAAATCCATGTATTATATCTCATTTCCATGTTTAAAGACAGATAAAATGCAAAGAACAAGTCTTCATGAAGTTGATAAAGAGGGTGTGTTTGAGTTAGAAGAAGCTTACAGTGTTCATGTTGTTGATGGCAGGTTCACTGAGTATGTTGAATCTTTTCATAGCAAGGAAGGAGCCAAGAACAGTAAGCAACACTATTTTAAGATTTGGCATTAATGCAATCACAAAAAGCTTCAGCATCTCCATGGTGGTTTTCTGCACTTTCTTGTCTCTTGCACAACTTCAATCAAGTTCTGATGTGTGGAACAAGTAGAGAAAAAGCATTAATCCTAATGTAACAGAAGCTCTCTCTCTTTCTACTCAAATCTATTATATAATTTTTATTATAAAAATATATTAATTTAATTTGTTCACTGTTGTTCAATGATAATGAAACAGTTATAAAAAATAAATGAAACTAACTATTATGAAAAGAATATTTGATCTTAGACAAAAAAAAAAACATATCAAGCCTAAAAAAAACGTAGATAATCAGAATCAGGATTGCTTTGAGAAAAGAACTATAAAATCAAAGTTCTATGTAGAAATTTGTACAATAAAATGCAATAAACAAAGTAAAAAAAATATAAATTTAATGAGCAAATATTTTTGAAGAAAGAAACTCATCTTTTTTTCAGAATGCTTCTTCTTCCTTCTTGTTTCTCCTCTTAGCTGTGTCTCACTGTGTATGATATGTGGTTTTTATAGAGTTTGTCTTCACCTGTCTGTGTTTAGAAACCCAACTCAATCACTGTTTTCCTTTTTCTCAATATCAGCATACTCACATGTGATTTTCCTTCATTCTATGCATGCACCATTATTACCTTGAGGTGCCTCCAAGTGTCATGGATTTTCTAGATTGCAGACAAATAATGGTGATCTTACCTTCATGCAGTGGCTGGTGATCTTCCATTGGAAACTGAGTTTGACTAAATGAAACAAAATTTGTTTGTGTTTAAACTAGTTCAATCATTAATCATTTTGTTAGTTCTCATAATTAACTAAAACAAGTTATTTGAAAGTTGTCATTAGTTCTTTTTATGAATTTTTTGGAAGTTTATGAATATTTTATACTAAAAAAATTAATGTAAGGCTAACATTATGCATAATTGGTTTCCTATATCATCAATATATATTTATTGAAAAAATATAAAGTCTTCTGTTATATTTTCTGTCTTTTGTTGAAGTGACAAAATTTTATTGGGAGTGATGCAACCGTGCTCTTTAAATGGTTGGATTTGAGGTGGTATTTGGTGGATCTATACAGAGAGAGAGTAGAAAGAAAGGAAGAAGAAGCATTTTCTATGTTGAGAAAAGAAACATAGCTAAATATTTGGGTTATTTATAATATTTTATTAAAGTATGTAGTTATTTTTAATATTTTATTTCTACAACCTCCATGATTTCCTTCTTCAGTTTCATATAGGATAGGAAATTACTGTTGTAATCTTAATTAAGAAAATAATTAAATTTTGCACCCGTTCTCTTATTTTCGTCCTTCCTCTTCTCATTTATAAGACCACTCTCCCACACATCTGCGTCTTGTTGATTGTTTTTGTATTATAGTGAGCACTTTGGTACTCTTTTATCGGAATTTGGGATATACATTGTCGTTATTTGTAAGGTTAGGTAAGAATTTATTGTGGCATTTTAGCTCTATCGGTGGTTGGGTAATCCATAATATTTGCAAATTTTACAATTAAAATGTATGATATAAAACAAGAATATTCGGAAGTATAACATGAAAGATACTTTGGATGTATAAATTAGTTAGTGATTATATAATTTAGAATATGTTTATTTTATAAAATGTAGTCTAGAAAATTCAAAACATATTTATCTTTAAATTATATTTTAGATTGTAAAATTTAAAAGATATATTTCTGAATTTGAAAATATATTCTAAATTGTATAATTTGGAATGTGTGAAATAAACATGATATGATTGTACAATCTGGATTGTATCCATGTTTGATGTTTTTGTAAAGTTTATTCAATTGTGATTTTTATTAATATAAGAATTATGATATAAACATAATTATGACTATCAACAAAGATGGTGTATCTCAAAGTAAGATTAGGAAAAAAATGTTTAGGAAATCAAAAGAAGGTTGTCATTCTAATGCAGTATGGATGCAGTAAAAGAGGACATGATTAACATAAGGATTTTTTAAAGAACCTTCAGATCCTATCAATTAGTGAGTTTAGGTGAGCATGTTACTTTGAGACTGTGGGAAGATGAGATAAGAATAAAAAAGTATAGTTAATTATTCTATTAGGCATCATGATAGTTTTTTTAGTTACAAATACTCGTTGTATATAAGATAGTGGAGAATTAAAATTAATCTTCTATGATGGCAAATTAAGTTAATTTGATATGTTTTATCCTAAAATTACAGTACTCTTGCTTAATTTGAGATGTTGTCAATGTGTAACATTAATTATGAGGTAGCTGATAAGAGTTTGATTTTAATATTTTCATAAAGGTGGCATCAGGACACCAATAGTTTTCATCTTTTGGTTGGTGAGATGATATAAGGTTGGATGATGTATCCTCTCTGATTTATATTTCTGTTATAGGACAATTACTTACATACCATGAAATTCATTGTAGCAGCTTCAACTATATTGGTGGAATTACTAGAAATTGACTTGAGTGATGCAAACATATAAATAAGACATTGTCAAATCAGACATGTCAGGCTTAATTGACTCTAAAAAATATAGAATATTTTACCTGTCATATCTAACTAAAAATTTAAATTCAATTTAATCTTATTAAAAAGCCTATAAACTTTAAATATAATCTATTATATTATATTTGCAAAAGTCCAATCATAATTGCCTCTAATTAGAAATTAGAGTATTTATCTTGATTTCTCCTGCATAATGAGATAGTATGTTTCTCACACAGAAAATATGTTTCTCATATCTATCTAAATAAATAAATAAATAACCTAAAGATTAGAAAAGCAATATACAATTAGAGCTCAAAGGACTCAATATAAAAATGCATTATGAAAATCTCAATTTCGTAGTCATTTTAGAAAGCTTAATTTAAAAATAAATTCCAAAATTCTTAATCTAGAAATGCACTCTCTAAAGCTTTATAGGAAAAAGTTAATTCATAAATGCATTCTAGAAAAAATAATTTGAACTGTTAAATCTAATGAATATAAAATTTTAGATTACTCAATCTAGATTACTTTTCTGGATCACTTAATCTATATAAGATTAATTCTTTAACTTTGAGATTGATTGATATGTAGTGTGTTTACGGATTGATGAATCCATAAAATCTATATGGATCACTCAGTCTAAAGTCTCCCACAATGGAATTGTAAACAGAAACTACATGAAATCTCAAATGGCAAAAATAAGAACTTGATACATATTAATGGAGGCACTATGATGGTGACACTTTGCTAGATGAAGAGAACAAGCAACAATAATGACACACCATACGGGTCATGATGATGAAAGTGAGGGTAAATACTTCTAATAGTATAATAGGGAAGAAAGAAAATAAGTTTAATAAATTATATGTAAAAGGGGTCATTTTTGGATATTTAACACTTATGGATTGTTTAATGCAAAAATCTTGAAATAAACTTAAACAACCAATAGGTAGTATCTTTTAGCACCTCTATACCATCTTCCTCAACTCCATAGGTGTGGAAAAATTCCAAATTGTTGAGAGTGAAAAACATTCTGAATTTCATAACACTAAAAGAAAAAAAAACTATTTAAACATTAATTTTTAGCTGGTTGTTAATTTAATCTTTAACTTAATCAAATATCAATTTAGAATATAATGTTATAAATAACTAAAATATTGGTAAATAATTTTAGATACCAATTATCTTAATTTAATTGATCACTGAATTCAATCTTTATTTTTATTTTCTAGTTATTTAGTAATCAAAACTTAATTTAATAATTATTTAATTTGATCATAATTAACAATCATTTCATTTGATAACTAAAATTGATATCTAAATAACTTTTTTTAGTATAATATCAAAATATATTTTAAATTGTATAATCTAAAATTAAGAAAAATTGTCTTTATATAATTTGAAAATGTATTGAAACTTGTATAATATATAATATATTTCAAAAATGTATTTTAATTATACAATTAGAAATATATATTTCATATTATTCAATCCAGAATATGATTCTAGATTATGTAATTTAGAAACTCATTCTAAAATTATATAATCCGACACAAAGATTGCAAAATTAAAAATTACATTCTAAATTATATAACCAAAATATAATTCTGAATTGTATAATTTATAAATATGAATTGTACAATCTAAAATATTTCTGAACTAAAACACCGAAAATACATTTTGAATTACATATTCTAAAAATCTACAATATACTTTTGCATTTGAAAATATATTTGAATACCTTTCTAGAATTTGAAATACATTTGTGAATCTGAGAATATATTCTGGATCATGCAATTCACAATATGTTTCCAAATCTCACAATCTGAAAATCTAACATGAACATTTTAGACTTTTTTAATAGTCCATGGACGCCGAGAAAAACTGTGGAGTGTAAGAAGTAATTGTCCAAAAGATAATATAAAAATATAGGACTATCGGGCTATATTGGTCCAATAGTAATATTTGCTACTTTTTCCTTTTCATTATGGATTTTGTTCTTTGATACAAATTAATACTATAGCCTAAATTTCAAGGGCATGTTTGAAGAAAACCTTTCAGGAAAGAAATTAAACAACTTCTAATTTTTTTAATTTTGTAAAGATTCAGATTTTGTAATTTTAACTATGATATAAGAGATCGGTTAAGAAATTAAAAGAAATTTTTATTGAAATATATGAAAGTACATTTTCTATTTTTTAATGCATTGTCAATAATTTCTCCTTTTAATTTTTTTAAGCAATAATCTCAGGACACTAATTAATAAGACATTTTTTTTAATGGAGCATTTATGAAGCTTCAAAGGATATTCTATCTTACACTAAAAATTAACTATAGTACAAGCCACATATAAAATGTACACCAAAGTGTTACTGAGACTGTAGCACAAGAATAAGTTGCAAACATGATAACTGAGCATTCACCCTCACCAGCTCCAAATAATTGAGTGATTGTACCTGGTACATTCATAATATAATTTTAGAATAAGGTCTAAACCAATAATTGTTCAGATTTTTCTAACCACATTAAGAGAAAATTTATATGGATATATTTGAAAATAAATAGATACTTAAAATTAAAACTGATTAAAATAATATTACTGATCATATATATGTGTATGATTTTACTTGCTAAGATTTACTCCTATGCCCTCATTACACACATCTAACAAAAGAATTGTAGTTTTTCAGATTCTTTTTGTTGTTTAAATTCAAAATTGATATTTTTTTAGTATATGTAATTTGAAAAAATAAACTTCTTTAGTTTTCCCTAACCAACACCTTCTAATTAAAAATTGTCATAAATAACTAATTTGAAAGAAAAATAAATAATTTTTTTATTGAGTATTTTGATAACAAAAATGTAAAATAAAATTATTATCACGGTCAGTTGTATAAGGTAAATCTTTATCAATTATTTGAGACAAAACCTAATAAAACAGACAATTTTCAAATTATATATAAACAATTAATCTTCAATATAAATAAAAACAAATTTATCCTAAATTAAAGAATTAAAAATATATTTAAATCTTAATTAACCTTGGATTATTTTCAACATAGTGTGGCTTCTTGTGAAACTCCCTTGTCTGAACAAAAGTGAAACTATCCTAAATTAAGGATTAAAAAGGATATTTAAATCTTAATTAAACTTTGATTTTTTATCATAAAATCCTCAAACAAAATGCAAAGAAACTAGTTGAAATTAAGCAAATCATTGTTTGAGTTTTTGGCACAAAATACTTTCGGGTTGATGAAGAACTTACTGAGTGATACTGCAGGAGGAACTGCAAACTGAAGCAGCAGAAGAAACTCATACAATGGATCAGAGTGGATCAACCCTAACTGAACAGCACCTTTCACTATGCCTACACCAATTCCTGGCAACACAATGCATCTTATCACAGTGATGCCAACAATGAGTGGAAGTCCCTTTCCAAGCCCTTTCAAACCTGAACCACAACAACATCAACATATCCATGGAGTTTTAACATCACATTCATATGAATATGTTAAATGACCTATGAAATTCGGACACTCATTTTTAAGTTACGTGTTCCGTTCTATAGATTGACATATATCAAATACTAACACATGTACGACAAATATCAATGAAGTGTCCAATTCAAAAAGTATTTTTTTTAATAAATGACTATTCTAATACAGTTTCAATACAATCTTAAAAAGAATTAATATAATAATTTTTTAAAAACTTATTACAAAGATAAGAAAAAAATACTATATATAGTAAAAGACTATTTAAATTATATATGTATAAATTTGTGTCCTTATGTTCTATATTTTAAAAATTATATGTGTCTACATATATGTATCATATGAGTGTCTGAGTTAGTATGTATGTTTCATAATAAATGACTTTTAGAAAAATCTCAACATTTCAAACACATCTTCTACATTCAATCACCTTTGAAAGATGAAATGTGACAAAAAAAAAAAAATTACCTTTCATAAGATTTGCTCCAACCAACAAAGTCATTACTGGAATGCATGCATACCTAGAAATCAGGAAAAATAAAAGTGTACATTCATGTAAAGTTGTTCCTTCTTAGTTTCACTTTATAGCCAAATAAGGGTGAAAGGAATACATACCCCACCATCACTATGGAGTCCTCAACCACATGGAGAGGAGCTTTATCCCCAATTAGAAGTTTTCGAAATTGAGGGACTACACCAATTACTAAACCCGAAATCTGCATGCAAACAAGTGAAAAACAAAATAAGAACTAATAGGGTTTCATTGTAGCTTAATATTCTCAAGTAGCAATTTGCTGAACTTTTTCATAGTTTATAAGAATTTTTCTTTTAATGTTTTGTAAGATTTTATAAACTTTGCACAAGATTTCGCAAAGAACTGAATTTGTTGTACAATATGAAAATTTTTATAGCAATATTTAAGTTTAACCTAGGTATTGAAACATTTCTAACAAAAAAAACTTAGATTTAATTTCTCAAGTATTTTTTTAACATCATTCATTTGGTAATTTATGTTATGAAATTTTAGATCAAAAGTTAGTGTAAAATAATCAGTGAAATTTTATTATTCGAATCATAGAACACTAAAATCAGCTAAAGGTAGTAAGTTTTTTTAACTAGTGCCTCTCATTCTAAATATTTCGTGAAACTTTACAAAATTTGTAAAATAATTTGCGAAAAAAAAAACTTGTTAATTACTTGCAAATTTTTATAGTAAATCTATAGAAAATGTGAAAAATTCTATTAGTCTAAGCATTAAAATATTTTTAGAAAAAAAAACTTACATATAATTTCTTATGTATTTTCAGTATCGTTTCTTTAACCAAGAAGATTAGAGTTTTATTTTGGTAATTTATAGAAGTTTGGATATATCAAAATAAGTATAACTATAATTTTAATTATAAAACACTAACATTACCTAAAATTGTGAGCTTTGTATGACATAGATCTCATTCTAAATATTATATATGCAATGAAATTAATAAAAATAATAGAAAGAGTATGAAACAATTAAACACGAGAACATATTACTTACAGCTCCAATTGTGGCGGGTGTGAATAGTATCTTCAGGTTGATTTTTTTGATCAATCTTAAAATTCCCACTTTTTGTGCCTGTAAAAAACTCTTAAAATTTGTGATCATATATAACTACTGTAAAATATTATTGACTTTTCAACATAAAAAGTGTTTTCCAAAACGATTAAGAGACTATAATAATTAGTAATCTCATGCAAAGAAGTTAACACATATATAATGCATATTTATTGGAACAAATTTACTATACGTACCTCCTCTGTTTTTCCATCATCACACTTTGTACACTGGATTTCAAAGTGCTTCAGATGATCTTGAGATTGTGATTTATCATCAACAACACTATCAACTGGTAATCCTGTGGAACATGTTGAAGGGCTCTCTAGATCAGATTTTGTTAGGGACACTGAATTTACCATGGAATTTTCTTCAATTTTGCCTTCGTTGCAAATCTTTGGTGCATATAATCGAACAAGGTTGTATGCATAAGACCAAATATAAACTGATCCCAACTGAAAAAAAAAATACAGAAAACATCAAAGTTAAAGTTTAAATAATTATAAAACTTAAATATGAGGTTGTTTCTTTGAATTTGTGATAAGTTTTGTTAGAAAAATTTGAGAAGAAACACTGTAAACATAAACATAAACGAGACAAAAGTCTAATTTACATACGAAAATGATATTACTTTTAACTTAAAATCTTAAGAAATTGGGTACGTAGATCTTTTTTCTTGTATGTTATTCAACTTTCTCATTTTTACTAAATATGGACTAGACTAATATTTGAATACTTTAACAAATTTAATTTTTGTAATTGATATTTTTAGTCCATGAAAATGTTTGTATTGTATCATCTTTTTAATTATATATATTAAAACACAACAAAATTACATGCTTTTTTTTGTTGTTACTTTTATTTGGAAATTTAAATCAAAAAGTTAATATTTTTCAAGCAAAAGGATCCTTAAATTTTCAAATATCTGAAGTTAGTGTCATACTGCCATTGATAGAGAAGCATATGCTAATGCATTTTTGTAGCAAACATTCACATCTCCAAAAGGACTGCCACTTTGTTTACACACTGCTGGAACTATAATTATAGGCAAATTTCCAAGATTTCCTGCCACATCAAACATTCAAATTCAGAATTAATATAATATAATATAATATAATATAATTATATATATATATATATATATATAATAGAGTTTTTAAAAATACACAAGTGGTGATAACTTACCTGCTGCACAACACCCTAACACAAGGCCTTGAAGATGATGAGGAACTCTAGTTAGTTTAACAACTAACAATCCAAGAACTGATCCAATAACAAATGTGAGAAGAATGTTCACAGGCATGAACCACCTACAAAAATTTGTGAAACCATCTTTGACATATTCATCTATGGAGAACTGTTGTTTGATAAGAAAGTGCAGAAGAAGCAAGAAACAATCTTACAGTATAACCACACTTCTTAGAGTTATTGTTTCAGCTAAGCTGCTACAAACAAGGGTTGGAGTGAAGACAAAATATACCATCTGTCACAAGAAAAGAAAAATCATATTAGTTTATCATATCATATAGTAGCAACTTTTTGAACTTTTTTGGCTTGTTGATTCTTGAAGAGGGTGTTGGAAAAATGTCATGGTTCAAACTATTAATCCATATTTGGACTAGAATAATCCACTTTATGTATAAATTAAAATAGCTATTTTGAGAACATTACTTGAAATTACATTAGATGCTTTTTTAAGAAAATTTTTCCATTTATCTTATTTTAAAATTATTTATTTATTTTTTTAAATATAAATAGTTAAAAATAACACACAATGTAATTATGTGCCACGAATTCAAAATATAATTTATATATTCTAAAGTATTTATTTTTTTCACCAGTGTAATTGTAATATAATTTGAATATTTAAAAGATGTCTGTTTATCATGAATTTTAATTTGAAAATTCAATGAAATCATGTGAGCTTTAAGGACGATATGCAATGTTACTAGCAAGTTGAAAAAGAAAATGAATAAATTGGAAACTTTAAGGAATGAAACAACATAAAAAAAATATGAATAAAACAATGAATAATGACTTGCTAGCTTTGAATAAATATAAAATATAGAAAATAGAAAAAAATTAAGAAAGAAAATTATTGAACTTACAGTGTTGAGATTTTTCCTGGCAGTTTCTCCTAGTATGTTAAAGCGATTAATTGCAAGAATTGTACCCAATGCAGTAATAAACAACACTTTCAAAACTGGCATCAATGCAACAACGAAAAGCTTCCAAAACTCCATCTTTTTGTCTTCTTTTTCTTCTCTCTTGTTTAACTATTCAAGTGGTAACCCTGAAATGTGAAACCAGCTTCAAATAATTAACATCAAAATGATTCATTGCAAAGAATAGCTTCATTTCCTTTCTAATGCTATGTATGTACAAATACAATATAGTTGATTAAGCTAGTGATCATCATTTTCTTTTCTTTTCTTTTTTTTTTTATTCTTTCTACATTCTTAACTGATTTTTAACTTTTATAATGAAATGTTAGAGTTAAGTGTATTGGCTATAAGAATGAAGAAAGGAGATATCAGATGAAAAAAAAATTGCAAATCTATTGTCTAAAATTTTGAATTGATCAAAATAATATAAGAAGTGTAAAACATAAAAAGAAAAAAGTATAAACACTTGCATGGCATGTGCATAAGGAAGCAAGAAGAACAATTTAGAAAGAATGAAAAAATGCATGAGTGAGAAAATCTTCACTACCTGAGGCTCAGATTTTGGCCTATTGGAATGTGATGGTGAGGGTTTTAAAGGGATTTTTTGTGTGGCTTTTAGTGGGTGATTAAGTGCTTATAGTGTAAGCATGAACATTGCGCACTATACCAAAAGTGGAAGACAATAAACTAATATTGATTACCAAGTATTACACTCAAACATATTTTTTAAGTGTTGTCACTTTCAACACTTCATGTTTGTTGATGTAATACACCAAGAATTTAAGCACATTTTTCTCTGTTCATGTAATATTTATCTGATAAAAATTAATAGCTTAATTAAGTTCTACGTGTTTACAAATTTGAATATTTTTAATTAAATACTTATTAACAATTTTTGTTTTGATTTAGTGATTAGCAATTTTTGTTTCGATCTAGTGTTTAAAATATTTTTTGAGATATTTCTAATAAACACTCAATAAAAAATACACAACTTTATGCTATATTTAAAACTTAATTAATTTAAAGTTAAATTGATAATGTTATAGTAAAATTTAACACCCCCTCTTTTGTATTTTCAATGGAAATTTTTGAATTTTTTTTAAATTCAAAATATAATATTATATATTCGTTGTGAAATGGAGATGAAAATAAAATAAAAATAAAAATAAAAATAAAAAATAACTTTTGATTTGGTTGATTGATGAGAGTGCATTAGAAAATGACAGAGAATGTAGAGTTGGATCGCACACAATAAAAAATGGCAACACTTATTTGTATGTTGATGGAATTCCAAATCTGGGAATTAGTGGTCCATTACTTCAAGTTCAAACTTTCTTCTTATTCCATAATAATATTTAATTGACTATAATATTAATATGTCTGGAGGAGTTCTTTTTATAAAAGCTTGTAAAATTGAAAAGTAAAAAATAAAAATAAAAACAAGCTTTTATAAACTAGAATTAAATTATAAACGACTTAAAAATAAAATTTAGAGAAACTATATAAAAAATTCTAAGAAACTAATTTTAACTTGTAAAGAAATTAATTTAAAGTTTTTTTCTATTTTTCTCCTAAAAATAAAAAAAATCAAACAAGTCCTTAATGATTTAAGAAATTTGCTCTCTCTTTTTAAGTTTTCCTAATTTAATTTTAATCAAACATACAATTTTTTCTAGTAACATTGTCTTGATGAAATGGTATTCATAGGATTAACTCTTTTAAATCAAGTTAATCATCAATTTTGTATCAATAATGATTAATAAAATTTTATTTTCTTCTCTATATATTCTTCTTGTGATAAGTGGTAGTAGTCAAGATGCTAATAAAAATTTAAATAACAATAGTGACAGTTATTATAACCATGTGGAAAATAATTATGGGGGAGGTTATATCAAAAGAAGTCAAAATAAAGGTATGTTATTAAAACATTCCTTTCAAAAAATATTTTTTCAAAAATTTAGTAGTGTGTTGGAAATCCATTACATATATTTATTTTAAAAATTAAAAAAAAAAGGAATCTTACTTCTTCCAAAATTAACTTTTCTACCCACTTGATTTTATTCAAAACAACTTGCCAAACCATTTAATGCACTTTATAAGTTTTGCATAAAAGTGATTTTGGCTTTAACCTAATAGGAATTAGGATGGTTTTCAAATTTGTGTTTTGCCCAAACTCTACAAAAATGTTAGTTCATTTATCAGAGATGATCAACTCTAGTAATCATGATTTTAGTTATGGAAAACTAATTTTATTTTTTTACATTTTAAACTTTTACACCCAAATTAGTTTTTTTTTCTCATTTTTCATCACATATATAATTATTTTTATTCTCTATCTTTCTTTAGATGCTCATACCATTGAGATGTGAAACCCAATTTGATTTGAGAATGAAACCATAAGAAGATCTTCAAAACAATTCTAGGTGTGTCTTTGTTTTCTCCAGCACATAGAAAACAAAAGTAATAATAATTTCTGATACTTGGTAATTTGTGATAGAAAATAAAAAAAAAAAACCACAATTTTTTAGAAACACTTTCATTTATTACGAAAAATTTATACATGTATCTTACTCGGGCTTATTTGATAATTTCTTTTGTACTAATAAAAAGTTGGCATTGTCTTTGTCTAAAAATATTTTTAAATGAATGTAAAAAATTACAAGAAATGAAAAAAATTCTAGAAATCTTTAATCTATGTGATAATTTTACTGATAAAAGATACAAGACTTTATTGTGCTATAACGTTATTTAATATGAGATTGTCCTAAATTATCACACCATTTTTTCCCCTCAAAATAATGTTAATAACATTTTTTTTATTATTTACTGAAATTTTTAAAATTTTATGAATTTCACTTCTTATTTAATTGGTTTCTCTCTTTAAGGAGTGAGATTTACCAAATTTTATTATTCCAATAAAATTCTATCAATGTTAAAAACAATTTTTATCAAATATCAAATTTTAACTTAACAATAAATTAAAATAATAAAGGAAACTAAAAGAGTAATTAATTCTAAAATATATGTTGGTCTTCCTGTCTTCGTAAAAGCAAGCACGTGATATTATTAGGTCATTCACATATATGCACGTGATCTCTCCGTGCACAAGTGTTTGCACATTTTTATTGGGCTCAAGGCCCATCTCATTTCAGAGTTAAATTAGGGAATTTTATTTTGCACCCACATAGTTTTCTTCTGCATTTCATAAGTATAAAAAATTAAGGGAAAAATAGTAGATTAGGAGTTTATAAACACAAACCTTATATAAATATAAAGTGGGGTTTTGAAAATGGTTACTAATTAGTGAAATAATTTCATCGTTGTCAAATAAGTTTTTATACTTATTATTAAAAGTTAATTCATTCATTTTACTATCCAAAAATCCAATAAAGTCATACTATTTTGATTTTTTTATCTTTTAAGTATTTTTTAGAATCTATTTTATAATTTTAATTTTTAATTAAGTTTTATATATTTCATTAATTTAAAGATTTGTAATTGAATTTTTATTAAAAAATATTCTATTGAGTGCTTATAATATCTTTTTACTTTTATCTAACTACTATATCATTTGATTTTGTTGTTAAGAAAATAAGGTAATTATTATTTTTGTTTTCAACTTATCTTCCAACTTGCTTTAAAAAAATGAATTGATTGATGAGTTGAAAGAAATTGAAAAAATAATTAACACCATTGATCAGTTAGTTGGAGACGGGTGGATAAAAATAATTATCCTGATGATGACAAAATTTAAGTGTCAAGATATCTAGACAAAAATAAAATAATATTTTAAACATTCAATAAATAATTCTTTTTAGTAAAAATCAATTTAAAATTCCTAAATTTATAAAATATTTAAAGTTTAATTAAACTTAAAATTAATGTGGCGCTTTTCTTTGTATAAACACAATATTAATATTAATATGAAATATCTACTAATTTAATTTATGATTAATGTTATCGAAAAATTTAATTAATTATTCTAGTGAGACTTTTCTATAATTAACTTTTCATTCACAACAATTTTCAAAAATTGAAATGTTTATTAAGAGAAAGAAGTTTAATACTATTCAAATTAACAAGTAGTTGGTTAAATTCCAATACTAATATATTTAACTAAATAGTAACTTCATAAGTTAGTATTTTATAAGTAGTTATATCATAATTGAACGTTAAAAAACGTTGCAATGATTTTAAAATAACTTAAATCGATAAATTTCACAGAAAATTTTCTTAAATAGTCTGAAAACAACTTTTGAAAATCATAAATTATTTCATAATTTAAAATAATATTCATTTAAACACATTAAGTTGTCCCTTTAGCCTTATTAAAGTCACGTTAGCGACAAAAGAAATCCTTTCAACGACTTCAAACTACCATTTTCTTATTTTAATGTATATATTTGATATTTTTAGTCACTTATTTTCATCTATCATCATCTAAATTAAATTTTAATATTTTTCTTTAAAGAAGTTGCAAGCAGTCAACTTTATACACTAATTTAAATTTTAGTTATAAATTTGAAATATCTTTTATACATTAAAAACCATTTTTTTATAAATTCAAAAGCACAGTATTGTTTATACATTCAAAATATTTATTTACATAAGAACATTAATTACTTAAAAATTAGCATTTATATTATGTAAGAATGAACTAAAATACTAATTAAATTATAATTTAAAAGTTATAGGATTATAGAAATTAAACATTAATATATCGGTGAATACTTATTATAAAAACTACTTTCTCTAATGAAAAAAATATATTTTTTATAAATGTATTTTAATACACACAAAGTGTCTATTCATTATTGATGAAGCATAACGTAATTAATTATATTGTAAAAAAAAAAAGAAGAAGAAGAAAAACAAAAGCTGGTGGTTATTATACTCGTATTCATCTTAGAGAAAAAAAATACCCTAAGACAGAAGGTAATCAAGTTATTAATATTGTTAATGCATAAACATAGGTCAATAATAACCTCTTTTGAATAGAGAGGAAGTGTAATAATATTATTCTTCTCCAAATATATATAAAATTGTATTCAATTAACAGTAAAATAGTTATTAAATATTAATGTATATTACCTAAGTGAAGAACACATAAAGAATTAAGTACATACTAATAAATTGTTGATTGAGTGTTCTAAATTCAATTTTCTTTAACAAGGTTTTTAATTTAAGTTTTGTAGATTAGATAGGTGTGATTAAAAGAAAAAACTCAATTAAAAAGGATCAATTAGATTCTTGAACAAAGATTAATCATTAACCAAATTGATAAATGTTTCAATATGCTATAAAATCAATAATATACTTTATTTTCAAATTTTTCTTAGGACTTTGTTAAAGGGTAGAGCTTTCATCCTTCACATCTTCATTTTCTATTTCTCACCATAATAAACAACACAAAATCTTCTAAAAACAACATAAAATGAAGGAGAGAAAATCTTACTGATTTTGAGGTCTTCTCTTCCATAGGTTTCTTCTCTTCATCATTCTTTTAGCACTCTCAATAATGCCTCTCTCTTGTCTATATCAATTCATACACTAAAATTGTTCCTCCCCTTGCTATTTATAGATTCAACCACTCATTTGTATTCATTGCATCCAAAGATTATTTGTATAATATTTTTTTTCTTAATAATGTAGATGGCAACTTGAACTTGTCTCATTCAATTTATTACTATTATTGTTTTATAAATATTATATTGTATTGTATTATATACATATATATTTATCAATTATTTTATTTGATTTTTTTTATGAATTTACTTAAATTTAAAAATATTTATATGATACAAAAAAAATTGTAAGTTTTGTTGATGTATAACGACAACAACAAAGATTTGAACCTAAATGCAAGCTTTCCAAGTTTTATATTAATCCGATCCTGATGGTTTAAAAACTTGCAAGTTTCGTATTATGTATAACATTTTTTATGAATAAAACAATAATTAAATACATTTATTTTCACAAATTATACATGGACTTTGAGACAAATTCACTAAGATTATTCTGAAAATGTTACTATAAAATTGGAGTGTTATATTAGAAGAATTATGCAAAAAGATATTTTAAAATGAATATTGTATAACAGTTAGTACATTTCTTTATATTACAAAGTTTAGTCTTAAGTAAAAATTCACTCTTAGGAGTTAATTGATGATAGAGAAATAAACAAGTCTCGTAATTGAGAGTATTAATGATATTATATCAGCAACTAATCAACTAACAAAAAAATCTCATCAGCTCTAGGCATTATAAATAAGGTTCAATAGGTATTTGAAAAAAGAAATCAATTTTTAATATAATTTAATATTTTAAAATATCTTTATTTATTTAATAATTCTTTCAAGATCCTTTAATTATAAAATAAATCATGAACATTAATATTACTCAGAAGTTTCTATTAATTTTCTTCGTATAAGGGTCTTGAAAATTGGTTCTTAAATGCTCTTATTGAGTGATCAAAAGATAATGGAAACTATTTTTTTTTTTTTTTTTGAAAATCCTTTCTACATCAATTGTTGATAATTGATAATGAACAATATCTCTATTTTTTACCATTTTCAAATGAGTCCTTAAGAATATACATAAGTTAATAGACACACAACCAAAATAGTATAATTAAGATACTTAAATGACAAAAAGATCATAATCAAACTTTTATTTAATATAAGTGAGATGATTAACAAATTATATGTTAAATATATAATTTAGTCTTTAGAATCTTATACATGTCATGCATGAGATTAATCATCAGTTTTTATAACCTTGAGAAAAAGAATAAGGATATGTAATGATTTTTTTTTATTTTGTAATTAGTATTTTTAACACCACAAAGAACTACTAAAAATATAAAACTCAATATATAGTTTATACAAAAGCTCAAACATTAAAAATAAATTTTAATCACGATATAACACATATAACACATATATATATATATATATATATATATGTTTAGGTATATGATTAAAAAAAACCATGAATTAGACTTCTAACTCTTTATATTCATGACAAATTAAATATATTTTATTTAGATAATTTGCGTGAATAATAAATCTATAATCAAACTAAATATAAATGATCACAAAATATAAAACAACAAAACATGCGTTTCAAAATATTTATATTAACCATGACCTACTATAAACTAATATATCAACAAAGAATTATACTAAATAAAGTATTTGGAGTGCTTCAATCCTTATACAACTAGATATTTACAAAGAAATATATTAGGTTTAACACTCCTAAAATCTCATACTATTTACATTACACATCAACTTATCATTTTTTCAGGCTTGAAGCATTAAGCATAAACATTCAGAATTCATCTTATAATTTAGATACATAACACTAACATTTAACTTATTACAAAACTCAGTTTGATGTGTTTTAAATATGTAATCTCAAAACAATTTGAATGAATATATCATGCATCATTTCAATCAAAATTAGCATATGAAATAAAAATATTTTCTGATAAAACATAATCAAAAGCAATTATAATAATTTAAAATCATACAAATTAATTAGTCATGTATATTGTAAAATAGAATGATTATGGTAAGAAAAATTAATCTATCGAATAGAAACCAATCCATTAAGTAGATTTAATTAGAAAATATCTTAATTACTCTTGGTTGTGGATTTGTTGGATGAATTTTATTTTACTAACCACATATTTATGTCTTGAGTGGATCATGTTTGAAAATGAAGTTAACTTTCTTAATAAAATTCACTAAGCAAAATTTCTTCTATTAGTGAGATTATACATAACTATATGTTATGCATACTTTTCAAAACTAATTTCACTTCCAAATGAAACAATTAGCAAGTGATATCAAATAACACATATAAGACAATGATTGCATGTAATAGTTATTATCATTGAAATTGAACACACCACACTCAAATTCAAGTGCAAAACCAACAACTACTCATATTACACAAATTCCATTTAAATATACACCAATTAAATAACTAATTCTAACTCTCCAAGTCATAGAGACTTGATTGAAAAAAAAATCTATTCTAAACCTTATATATATATATATATATATATATATATATATATATATATATATATATAATATATATCAACTCAACTAAAGTACGACTATCTGATGCTTACATTTTCCTATTCAAACTTAACACTAAGTTTTAAATCTATACACGCCATGAAATAAAAACAAAATCTCAATTCCAATCTAGCCTAAAAAATTCATACAAACAACTTGTTCAAGACATATCAGATCTAATATTTCAGTAATATTACAAAAATAACTCTTATCTATCTCAAGTTTTGTGTTACATAAAAAAAATATTCAAAAAGTATAGAAATTTTAACTTAGTGATATGGTGTATGATTCACATATTGAACATATTACTACTGACCTAGTTTAGTATATATAAATCAGACTATGATCTCACATATAATGACAAGATCTCACATATGAAATTAAAAAAGAAAAAAGAGAACTTAAATATAAAAGAAGCAATAAAATTACTTAGATTTTTTAAAATTTTTTTATGTCAGATAATATTCACTTAGCCTAATTTATTTGAATTTTTTATTACATAACGTGAATCAATTCCGAAAAAATAGAAAGAAAGACATTTTTAAAAAATAATTGAAAATTATATACTTAATACAACTTAAAATTTTAATATTTATTACTTTTTAAAATCATCCTAGATGTAAAATAATCTTGTGGTGGGTGTTGAGGTTGAAAAATGACAAAATGAATTAAGTGTTGGAAGTGAAGGGACGACGAGTTGCTAGCCGTTGATGTCGCTTCCTGTTTCACTTCCAATAACTATCTCATTCCTCTGCGGTGCCATTTTTACCCTTTCTCATATTGTGGTTACAGAAATTCTAATTTTTTTTTCTTTATTTATGTAACTAATTTTAAAATTTTAGATAAAAATAATAAAATTTAATTTAAATTTAAATAATATTAATATCACGATTTAAAATAAAATAAAATGATTTAATTTTAAAATCTTAACGTACTTGTAATAGTAATAATGTATTTTATTATTATTATTTTATTATTAAAAACTAAGCTAAAAAAACACATGAATTGTGTGTGGATGATCTTGTGTAAAGAGATAAAAGAAAGAACATAGAAGAGTTAAAAACAAAAAATAATCTCGCCTTTTCAGATTAAATACTCAAATTTGTAATAAAAATAAATGAATATGTTGATGATTGTTATATATAGTTCAACCTCCAAAAAAACATGGAAAGAGTCATAGTAAGCAATACGAAAGAACCTGTTCTTTGAGAATTTCATTTTAGAATAAATTAATTGCTATAGAAAGAAAATTAATTTTTTGTGCATGTACATTTATTGAAATTTATACATGAATGAATGAATAATTGTAATTATAAAGCCTTTTGCATATAAGAAATCATTGTTCAAGTAAAACATGGATCTATAATCACACACAAAGAGATAGAAAATGCATATAAATTAATATTATTTAATATATATATATATATATATATATATATATATATATATATATATATATATGTGTGTGTGTGTGTGTGAGAGAGAGAGAGATAGATAATTTATATTTATTTCTATATTGAATTATTTAAAAAATAAAATTAATTTCATTAATATCACCTAAATTCTAAAAACACGTGTATTTTTATTTAAATTTGATTTTTTTTATTTGCTTAAACGGATCAAAATATTCTGCCAGTTTGTTGTTGTTCTAACATAAGATTGAATTAAGCTAAAATTATAAATAATTTAGAAAATGAGTTGAACTAACCTGATATATATTTTTTGATGAGTTAGTACGTTAAATATAAATGAGTTGAATTAACCACTCTAAAGATAATATAGAGAATAAGTGTTGGTTGGGCTAATATATGATATTCAACTTATGGAAAGAAACTAATAAACAACTTACATTGGATGTGATTAGTGATTTAAAAGTGATTAAGAATAGTTACTTTGAACTAATATTTTAGATATTAATTATACGTTATCATTGTAATACTCTTTATTTTAGAGTATGAATTTATATAAATTTATTTATTATTTTAAATATTAAGTATTTCATCATAACAATACTATTTAAAAACACGACTTTATTTTTTATAGATATTAAAAGTTAAATAAAAAATACACAGAGTCCAAAAGTAAAATGTAACTATATTTCAAATATTAAAAATATACTTAAACAAAACATATTAAATATAAATTCTAAAATAAATAATGATTTGTTATTTTTTATGAGATTAATATAACTTAGAGGACGATTTTTGATAAAATTGTTCAGATTTAGTAAAATAATGAGAACGTTATATGTGGTTTTCTTAATAAAGAGACAAATGATGGAATTAAAAGAGGTTTATATTAACAATATGTTGCATTTAAATAATTTGTGCAAGAATTGTTTTTTTATTCTTAAAGAATGGGGTTTAAATTAAATGAAGAGTGAATATGTGTTTTTAAAGAAATTAAAACAGATTTAAAATATTTTACTTTTTGTTTTTATAAAAATTTTACCTTTCAAAACTTTAAATACTCTTTTTTCAGTAATTTTAAATTAATTTAATAACATTAAAATTTTAACCGTAGATGTGAATGTACCATTAGCTTAAAGAAATTTTGCAAAATTGAAATTAATAAAAACTTACTTGATGTCACAATAAAAGTTGAAAGTTTGACAATTTTATCTATTGAAAAAGATATTATAAAAAAATGTGGATGTTCATGTCCTTATTTATGATTTCTCATTTCAGCAGTATTAAACAATTATTTTTTACAATAATCTTCGATACGTTTTTTAGTAGATGTTTAGTGAGATAACAACATTAATAATGGAGAATAATATAAGAATTGACTTGATAAAAATTGTAGGACAAGATATTTAAAATAAAGTAAAAGTAGAGTTGAAAATGTGATATGAAACATATTTTTAAATAATAAAAAATAAAGGAAATTTATTTATTTTAAATTTGAATGAAAATATTATAAAAATAAAGTATAAGATTAATAATAAATACAGAATGTTAAATATAACTAAAATATTATGGGAGTTTAGAATTAGTATTTGTATAAAAATATATATTTAATTTTGTCTTTTACTTTTAGTAGTCTCTTTAGTCGATAATATTTCAATAATTTGTTGGTTTGATAGCTTTCAGCTAGTTTTCTCACCATAGTTATTTTTTTAACTAACTATCGTAGTTACTTCAAAAATTATATTTTAAATTTTTAATTAATTGATACACTTACCAAATATTAAAATTAAACTCTTTTTTTCAATGATTAGCTAATTATTATGAGATTAATTCAGCTTTGGTGAGTTCGTGTGATTTGTGGCCAAGTTGTTGAGGAACAGCGATCAGAGTGGGAAAGGTAATTTTTTTTAAACTCAACTTTGATTAATTTCTTATCTTTCTCTCTTTGCAATTGCATCACTGCTTTTCAATTTGCTACAATTTGGTTTGCGTTAGTTTGAATGATAATGGTAACCCTTTTGTTCCCAAAGGAACCTGCAAGTTTGAGAAACCCAGAAGAAAAAAGACCATTTTTTTGTTTGTTTTTGAAACCGAAACAATTTCACAAGTTCATAATCTCATCTGGGTCTTGCTAAAAAAGTCTGAATTGGTACTGCCCGTGACCTGTTTGTGAAAATTCCCACAAGACCTTGCTGCAGTAGTGTATGAAAAATTGAGGGATTTGCAAGTCTTGTGAGCTTTATTTGCCTTGTTGGTTTTGTAAATGGTTTCTGTGAGTTCGAGGCTATTTGTAACTGATGCTTTAGTTAAATGAAATGGATTATCGATAGTTGATGGTTTTCCTTCTTACTTGCGAAGACTTTCTTTTTGTGATTTAATGACTTTGTTTACAGTGAGATTGATTTGACAATCATTCCATCCTTTTTTGTTTTGCTTGAAGTCAGCTCCTTTGGCTTGATAGAGGTTAACAAATATGAGTGAAGAGTCTGATTCTAATCTTGAGGCTATGGATCTCTTATGCCAGTTGGAGGATATCCTTGAATCTGATGCTCTAATGTAAGGTTTAGTGATTTCATGCACACAAACTCGTATGATACTTGCCCTGATGGTTGCTTTAGAAACTTGTAAATTTTCTATCATTCCCGTTAATCAATATGCTGTTTTCTATTCTTGTTTTAACTTTTCCATAACGGATTCTTAATAGTAAGATTTTTAATTTATATAAAAACTATTTCTATTTTATTTTAGTATGTTTTGTGAGATTCATTCATATGAGGTCTCTGGATGATATAAAATATTGTAAAATATAACCTTGATGATGGAATAACACCCTGTAAGCAATGTCTCTAAGTTAAGGTCAATCTTATTTCTTGGTTGCTTGATTTAACTGTATTATGTTTCCTTCTTTAAATATGTTTCCTTTATGTTTTTGGATCTAGTGACGAGCTGGGCTTTATTCATCCCTCCCAATTTCCCTTGCTAAAGGAAGAATCAAACATTTCGTCTAATTTATCTTGTGAAGCTAGCCATCAATCAGAAGATGGAGTAGTAAGCTCCGTGGAATCTTCCAAACAATACAACATATATTTCTGGAACAGAGATCATAAACTGGGAATTTCAACTCATGTTCTTCTGCCGTTATATAGAACAGCTAAACATGCATTTATGATTACATTTAAACAATACAGAATGTGTGAGAACCAATCTGACAAAGTTGGAAGTTGTTTACCTGCCTCTTCTTGTGATCATCTTGAAAGTACCCTTCTGAGACACAGCAAGTCTCTTGTGCTGCTAAGCTGTGATTTTATGACGGCTTGGAATTGCAGGTTCTCCTCTTATCTATTAATGATATTTTTAATTTTTTTTGTCGTTGAGATCTATAAGACGATCTTTTAAGTTGACAGATTCCAGTAAATTGTTTTAACTGCTCATGATAACAGATTTATTTGACAGCATTTTCCTTTGTTCAAATGTCTAAATGATGGCATATTCTTTTTATAATAGAAACGTGCGTCATGAGATGAAAGTAAAATTTTAATGCACAGTCACAAGACCTGCGGTACCATATGGTACTAAATGTTAGTTGCTCAAGAGTCAATAACAGCATAAGCTTAGTGTTGCACAAAGTGTTGTGATGTATTAGGGAACGTACCCGATAGGATTTGTAATGAATGTACTAAGAAAAATTAGGGATAATATCTACTGAGGGAATATGCTAAGAGTTTGATTTTTGTTACCAAGTTCTTAAGTTTTTCTGTGGAATTGCAGAAAGTTAATAGTGTCCAAGAAGCAGCAGCTCTCAATGTTTGTAGATGAACTTCTCCTGTCAGAACTTGTACTCTCATTTTCACCCAAAAGCGAACAAGCTTGGAATCATAGGTATTAAATGTGACTCTTCTTATGACTATTCCTCATCACTCAAAGAATGAATATTTTCTAGATCAGTTTTATATAGGTTTTAATTTTGAATATTAATTGATCCTCCTGAGGCTTTGGAACACGAATAGCAATCTAATGTGTAGAAGTATTTTATTTAGGAGATGGGTGATCAAGTCAATCTCTGCAAACTGTTCAAATTTCAAAGAGATATTGGGAAAAGAATCTGAGCTGGTGGAGAAAATAGCTGAGGTCTAATTTCAGTATGGGAACATCATGCTGTTTAAATTGGAAATGTTTTATTTTATGTTTGTATGATTGATGGGCATTCATACATGAGAGAAGGATAATTGTTACTTTACTTTTACCTTTGTTCTGACCTTTTCTCAATACAAGGGCATATTATACAAGATTCTATTGTAACATTTGACACGTATAATTTACATTATCTTGTTAACACCTTTGATATTTTAGTCCATTATACATAGTGAATGTGAAATAATCTCCAAAGCATCATCCTACAGAAGGAAAAATGATGGGGAGGGGGAGATCTGATGATGCTTTTAATTGTGGATTTATATAATGCTTCACCTTTTTGCCATCATTGTGACATCATATTTTCATTTTTTTGAATTAAATATTGATTTATTCCTTTTTGTTACCTTTTCATTTGCAGAGATCAAAAATGAATTATCGTGCATGGAATCACCGTCGCTGGTTAGTCTCATACATGACCATTGACCAGGTTTTGATTCTGTGATGTTTTCTTCTTGTTGTAAGTGTTACGAGCTAAGCATATTTAACTGAAAAAAAATCTTCAATTATTTTTTATTTTAATCATGGTATATAAAATATAAAAATGGAGTTGAGTCAACAATTGAACATTCAATTCCATTCCTATTTCCTCTCCCATTGCAAGTTCCATAGAAAATCTTTTCATTAAATTAAATATGACCTTGCTTGTCAATGACATAATGAATGGTTCTCATGAAACTGTATCTATTTAGGTTCTGTGTGAATTAAAGAAATCCAGAAGTTGGGCTGCACTGCATGTTGCTGATAATTGTTGTTTTCATTATCGCAGAGTAAGTTTTGATTACCTTAACCTGACTAATTATAGTTTCCATGCTACAAAAGCATTTTGAGTAAAAATACAGTATGTTGTGTGTCCTTTGACGAGCTTAGGATTTTTCTCTTTTGCCAATCATGGTTTCCATTATATTTCAGCGACTATTACTGAAAATTATGGAGGGTCAAAGTTGTCTGGAAGATACTGTATCTTGTGGTCATAATGTTAATGTAGTCCAAGCCTTGAAGGTAATATTTATGTTTATTTGTTTCATATGTTGTACATGATCTGATAGTATCTTTATTTTGAGTCTGTCATACTATGTTTGAATTGAAAGGAAGGGAAGGTATGCTTTGCAATGAAATAGAATGACAATAGACAGTTGTTGTGGTTGTTGCAGTCTTCTTGCTGCAGCTGAGTTCTTGTGGTGGCATCATGTGATGTGATGCGTTCATCTTTCACTTGCATTCTTTAGGTCATTCAAAAATAGGAAGGAACAATACCTGGCGGATTGTATTCCCTTCCATTCCATTTAATTAGACCTGTCATTTGATATCCAAATATAGCCTCAATCTCATCTAATGGCAGAAATGGTGGCAGAATGTGCAAAGACATTGAAAAGTCCCCTTTCAGTTCAGTTTTATAAGAACCACGAGTTCCAGATGTTCAAGAAATGTGACATAAAGCATTAGAACTTTGTTTTAGAACAACTCAAGCAACAATATGTGGGATATGGCATTTTACTAAATGACTGGTTTGGGTATGCTCTATTGTAAAATTCATTAGTGCTTATACAAAAATATAAGTCTTATCCCACTAGATGGGATTGACCGCATGGATTATACAACATCATTGGGCTCGGTTACAGATCAAGTTCTTAGGAATATTATTCACACAATATCTGTCTTAACAATTAATTACATGCTTTCTTGGTCTTCCTCGACAATCTTTTAGGGCCGAAAATGATTTATGCAAAAAAAGTTGTTGATTGAAAACTGAAAGGCATGTAAGTTGGAAGACAATACGCTTGTAAAATTTGAAAACTAGTGAACTGCTCCAAACAGTCATAGCTCAATTTATTTGGCACCTGCAATATATGCTTCACTTCCTATTAACATCTTGACCATACTGGTCATGTTTATGAATTTGCATAATTCTTTCTTATTGCATACTTGCTTTGCTACTTCAATTTGTGGTCTTGATGATAGTAATCAATGCACTACTTACTGCACAATAGGTTATGCAGCATGTACCTCTTTTATAATACAAGAACTACATATTGACTGATGTAATTGACATTACTGTATCACCTTCACCTTATATGACATACACATAAATTTAGTTTTTAATTATGTGACAACCATGGTTTGACAGGACGAGCTTGATTGGAATGAAACACTGATTAAACGTTATGTTGGAAGAGAGGTAGGTGACCTTTGTCTGTTATTAATTTCATAATTGATCATCATATTACTCACTAAAGTAATACACTGATTAGCTGGAGTTTTATAAATAATCTCTATCCATTATCTACAGGATTTTTGGATTCTTGAAATTTGAGAATATCATTTTCTTGTCTTATGGCATCCCATCAGATTGTCAACTTTTAGTGATTTTTGGTTCCTTGAATGAAAGTGGTTTTTCTACCTCGGTAATTTTCTTAAAGGTTTAGAATTAGATGTTCAATGGTGCTGATTTTTAACAGGCTCTATGGCTTCATCGTCGCTTCCTTTCCATATGCTGGATAAATAATTTTGTACGTGATTCTGGTGATGAGTCCTACCATTCCAAGGAGGCAACCGGCCAGTATCATGACTTTGGCACCTTTCTGCAGAATGAATTGTGTCTTCTCCACTCCTGCTCAACTTTTGTTGATGATGATTTTGAGGATGTCCAAGCGCAAGCTGCACATTCTGCTTGTTACATTCTGTGGTTGAAAGTGGTATGTAGATTGTATGTCCATTAAGCTTTCCATTTTAAGATTTCTTAGTTGAATTTCTTTCTCTGGTGTCTTCCATTTATTATGTGCATCAGCAAGTCCCGAAGCCTCTGGTGAATGAGCTCCTAGAGAAGATAAGAGATGTTGATCTGAAGACCTTGCTGAATAAGTCATGCCCAGAGAGATCCTCACTGTTCAATTACTTCATCAACTAGAAGAAAGCGTACGAGCTACATGGCATGTAGTAGATCTTATTGCTCATTCTAGCAATTAGGTTATCTTATTTTATGTCTGGTACATTTGTGTATGAATTTGGCTCCTCTGACATGAACCCTGCACTTTAGAGGGTTAAATGCTGAGTTTAAATAACTCCATACATGTATTTGTAAAAACACCCATAGGAAGTTGCTTTCATAACGAGTGTTCTCGATGTGTTTCATATGAACTCACCCGATAGCAACTCAACTCAACATGTTAGTTTGAGGTCATATTTCATTCATTACTTGTGATTAAACTCACCCGATAGCAACTCAACTGCACCTCAGACACTTAAGTTAAAATTTTACACACTCCTATATATATACGAGTAAAGAAGGGGATTATGCAGTCTATAACAAATTTGCATATCTGGCAGCAGGTATGAGAAGCATGGTATAAAGCTAGAGTCTGCGTGGGATCAAGGGAAAAGGGTTTGATGATCATTTGGGTAGTTGAGGGTAGCTGTTGCCAAAGGGAAGAGAAGTTTTCCTTCTGAGTTTTTGTTTCATTCTCAGTTTCTTATTTTCTGCACATTACCTTTGTTATTATGAGAGCTCTGTCTTCCGAATGTTTTCTCTATTAAGCCACAGTAATGTTAGTTCCTATCATTAACAATTAAGATTTTGTATATAACATGTGCAACCACTTGGCACTAAAGTCTGGGTTACCTGTAAAATCTCTTAATTTGAGTTGATATCAGGCCATGAAACAGAATTTTTGACCATTTTACACCTCTGGTAGAAGAAAATGACACCCATTGATTTGTATATTACTTTAATGTATTGTTTAGAAGTATTTCCATGCATGTTTTCTTGCGAAACTAAGAAAAGTTTACACGTTAAATGTTTTACTCTCTAAAGAGTGATATGTGTGAATAACATTATTATAACACAATAGATACAATACAATTATCCCAAAGAAGAATGACAAAAGAAAAGATCAAACAACAACCAATGGTTTGAATGAACACTACATGAAAATTGAGCAGATACATTGTTGGAGTAAAACCTGTAGTCTGACACGAGACAAAGCCATAATACAAGAGCCACATGATATAACAATCATGATAGATAGCAGTCATAAAGTCTTAGACAGTGTAGTGTCCGTTCATGGCATCTATGTCCAAACCCCTTAGCTTGGCAAATGATTCCACTCTACCTTTCAGAGTGTGAAGCTCTCTCAGCCTGCATCACAAGGAAGAAAATATTAATAAGGGGGAAAATAAAAACCATTTAAAGGTAAATTAAAATTAAATACAGTTTGAAGATGAACAAAGACAGTGACCTTGCTATCTCTGCCCGCCTCCTTGCCTCTTCTGCCAATGTATTAATTTCTCTGAAGGTGTGTTTATCTGTAAACCCTTTTGACTCAGCAGAGTGGAGGCCATGTAAGGTTCTCTGCTCAGTAGCCCATGCAGCCTCACGAGCTTCTCTTCCAAAGTCGTTTTTGTTGATGAATGCGGTCTGTTAATTTGTATAAGCAAGATGTCACATAACTATATAAGCACTCTAGTCTTCTGAGTCTTAGAGACTATAAATATATGATAAATCATCTGGCATACTTCTTTATGTTTAAAACCTATTTATTGTTAGACATAGCTTCATTCATTCTCCAGAATATTTTGCTGAATTTATATGAGAGGTTCAGTCATAGTACTAACCCTTTGATTTACCACCAGATTCCAGGCCCTTCCACTTAGTGCATAACGAACTGCAAACTTCAAAGGATCTAGAAATAAATAAGTTATAGTATTGTATAGCCAAATGGCTCCAGTCCAGCCCCAACCGATACTTTTGATCCCAGCAACACTCCAAGTGAGAGTGGCAGATATAACAGTTGCAATCTGTCAAAATTATAGCAAAATGAAATAAGCAAGTTCAAATGGTTTGAGGTTTGAATAAGTAATTCAGGGAGGTTGAGAAAAGCATGTACCGCTTGAGCAATGATGAAGGCAGTGACAAGCAAAAGACCAGGTCTTTCTGTGTAGGACCAACCCCTTGACCTTGTCACGAAAATTAAGGCTTGACTAATGGTACTAACTTGAAGATAGACAGCAGATCCCAACATTCTTTTGGTTGGATCACTGTCGTCAGCATTTGGATCATAATGAAAGTGTCTCACGCCAAAATGTTTCTGGGGCAAAATACCTCATCATATCATTGAATGAAAGAAAAACGAAGTAGTGGACAACTGCAAAGAAGATACTTACAGGAAAGAAGTCTGTTTCAACAACTATATAGAAGAAGATCACAGTCATTAGAGCCAGATAGCTGCCAAGAACAATCCCAGTTGCAAAAATTTCACTAAGCTTCCAACTATCAGGAAATGGAGAGGGCTTAACCCTATCTTTAGATATTGTCATGATGGTACCTACAAGGATGCTAACAAGTAAGTGGACAAGAAAGAAAGTATTTCATGTAATAACCATCAAATTATAGTGAGACTTGAGATTAAGATACTAGAAAGAAGTTAATATTACCATCATTGAGAATGGCAATGACAAGAACCATAAAGGGAGGAAAGTCAAATTTCCAAAAGCTGTTCAGTAACATGAAACCAAGCTGAAACGAAAAAAAAAAGTGTAAACGAGAGGAAGGTTGATGATCAGGCTTATTCTGAATATATTCTTCATGTACAAAAAGCTTACCACAATACGAATAGTAATAGATATAGCATATATCTGCAAAGGAAAAGGAATAAAAATAATCATGATTTGTTGTCACATCAAAATTAGAAATATTTTATTTTACATATGCAGATAGTTGTGGGATTACTGTGTAATTTTTCATCCTCTGGAAAATTGCACGGCTAGTTAAAACTGCACTTATGATCACACTCAACCCAGGCTCTGTTAGGACTATGTCAGAGGCGCTTCTGGCAGCATCTGTAGCATCTGCTACAGCAATACCTATGTCTGCTATCTTCAAGGCAGGTGCATCGTTCACCCCATCACCAGTCATCCCACAAATATGTTTTCTAGCTTGTAACCTCTTCACAATCTCATACTTGTGCTCTGAGGAAAACACACATTATCAAAAATTGAACATAACATTAAATTACAGCTTCCTTTTGATTACTGCTTTCTTGGCTTACCAGGAAAGACTCCAGCAAAACCATCAGCATTCTCAATGAGATCATCAACAGCGACAGCGCCCAATCCATCTTTACTTTCACCAAGTAGTGATGAAGAAGGATACATGTTAGTTCCCATCCCGAGACGTCTTCCTGTTTCCTTACCTATAGCAAGTTGATCACCTGAAACGTTTTTTTGTTACATAACATGAGCATCTCTTTCTTCTGTAGACTAGAATTAAAACAGTGAAAGAAAGAATATGAGGACAACTCTATTATATAGGTAGAATCTCTCACTAGTAGATAGAAATTATCACAGACTTTTTTCTATGTTCACTATAATACCCAATGAGATAGGCTTTAATTTAGAATTTGAAAAATTCAAGGTGTTGGAAATGTAGCTAGATGTCATGTTAAGCCATGCAATTTTAAATTGATTTGTTTTAGTGCATTTCTTCACTTTTCCACTGTCTAGGACACTTTGTTTAGTAAGAACAGTCTAAACAATAGCAATTAAAGCATAGAAGAAATCAAGGTAACAATTAAGACTATTTAGTAGTTCTATGCATGAAGACAATTTCTTTAAAGAAAAACTAACAGTAAGAAGAATACTAAACAGTGATAATGCATGAATTAGTTTTCCAAATAGAAGATGTCATTTATAATGTTTTCCAGTTTCCACTCAACACAATTTAATTCACTTAAATCATACATAGTTTATGTCTAGAACTTGTTTGTTCACCTAGAGGCATTTCCTTAAAGTTCATAATGTAAACGCAATCAAGATATTTGCAATATTCTTTAATGAACATAAAGTAAACATACCAGTGATCATTTTGACACTCACGCCAAGATCAAGGGCTCTTCTGATTGTTTCTGCACTATCATGACGAGGTGGATCGAAAAGAGGGAGAAGGCCAACAAACTCCCATGGTCCTCCTGGACTGTCTTTAGTTCCCTCAGGTACTTCCTAAATTGGAGAAAAATTCAATTTCTATAAAAAATGCACACACTGTATACCAACGAGATGATGGAGAATTCATATGGCGTAAACCTGGTGGGCAACTGCAAGAGAACGAAGTCCACGTTCTGCAAACTTGTCAATAATTGCATGAACCCTTTGTTGTATTTCTGATTTGTTATGTGCAAGATTGAGAATCTACAAAATATAGTTAAATAATGATCAAATAATGTTACTCTAGTTGGTAGCATGATTCTTTAGAGTTGGATTATGTACTACCTGCTCTGGTGCGCCTTTGCTAACCCTGTGCATCTTACCAGCAGCATCAAGATATGTTAGTGCAGTTCTTTTATCAGTTGGATTGAATGGAAGGAAGTGAACTTCTTTTATTCCGGCTCGTGCCTAGCAAAAGTAAAGGCCCATTAGTAGACTAACCAAATTTCAACTACAGAAGATGGTGCAAACTTGCTTTGCTGAATGCTACAACTAGAATATTGAAAATTTATTGTCTGTTATCTGCAAATTTATAAAATTTTGGAAAATGCAACGGCAAAAAGGCTTTAGTCTTGCTGATATAATAAGGTATATTTGAACTTGTACCTCCTTTGGGTCTGCTAACATTGAAACTATAGCACAATCAATTGCATCCTGGTTCTCTAGCCTTGATGCTCTTGCAGCCATAAGTACAACCATATCATTGTCAACGTCTTTGACAAAAACCTACCAGATATTGATAGTTTGGAACAAGAAAATTAGCATAACACCATCACTCATATTCATTAATAGCTATTTATGTATGCAAAATTTAAAGGTTCAATATATGAAAAAGATGTTTTCAGTGCTTTATCATAAACTGCAAGTTGATGTCAATTATTAGCGTTGTTCATTACTTCCAATAATATGTTTCTTTAGGAAGTTGAGCAGTCTAATTTCAGAATTGAGTAGTCTAATTATTAGCATTGCTTGAAGGAATCTCCCATGTCATGTCCAATTCACCTTTGTACGTTACATGACATTGGAATTCTGATCTACATGTTTCCAAACATTTGGCCCATATGAAATTTATATCAAACCATTTTCTATGTTCAGTTTTATTGTAGGAACTAAGAAGAAAAAAATTAAGACCTCAATGATATTCTTGTCCACAGTAAGCTTGTTAAGAGTTAATGTGCCTGTCTTGTCACTACATAACACATCCATTCCAGCCATCTCTTCAATGGCAGTCATTCTCTTTGTTATGGCACCCTGCAAACAGGATACACCCATGTTAGTTATTAGCTCAACAGCACAGAGATTAATGCTCTTATAAAAGCCATTGAAATGTTTGGATCACTGTACGAACTACTAAGTGTAGGATCACAAACCTGCTGAGCCAACCGGTGTGAACCAATAGCCATTGTAACAGAAAGGACAGTTGGCATTGCAATAGGGATGCCACCAATCAATAGCACCAGGAGGTTATCAATACCATTTCTGTATCCCTTTTTATGGATTGCATATATCACAATGATTTCAATGACCATACCAACAGCAATTGAACAGATGCAGAAGTTCCCAATAGATGTTAGAACCTGTAACAATCATGTGATGTCACTGAGCATTATCTTGACAATATTTCACACAGAAATGACTTTAGTTTAGACAACATTCATTTGCACAACATTAAGAACACTATGAATCCTATATATGAGAACCTTCTGGAAATGTCCAACATGTGTTGTGTTCTCCACAAGATGGGCTGCCTTCCCAAAAAAGGTGTGAACTCCGGTTGCAATAACTACTGCCTCAATTTCTCCTTGTTTGCAAGTTGAACCAGAATATACTCCTTCTCCAGGGTGTTTGGTGACAGGAAGTGACTCTCCAGTAAGAGCAGACTGAAAAACACATAACATATATAATTGAATGCAAGAGGGGCATGTATGGAATGGAATGATGATGAAGTAATGTCACATGTCATCTATGTATGCATCAACAACAACAACAAGAGCCTTTTTTCCATTAGCAAAGATCAGTTACACGGACCACCACATTAAGCCATTCTGTTCAAACCAGTTTTTCAGAGATATTATTTAGTATGAGATTCCTCTTACTTAACTCCATCTATCTATGTGTGAAATGATTAGTTTCATATTAATATAAAAACATATTCCCTTGTTCTCGAGAAAACATTAGAACTATCTCAGAAGTTTCCTATTTAGTTCACATCTTATTTTAGTTTAACATGACTGATATGCATCAACCTCAGCCTTAACAGCCAATTTTACCTGATCAATCTTCAAAGGATCACCTTCAAGGAGACGTGCATCAGCAGGAATGATGTCACCAAGCTTGATGCTAATTATATCTCCAGGAACCAACACTGAAGCTTCTTCTTCACTCCATTTTCCATCACGAAGTACCTGTAAATGTAATTGGATGTCAAAGGAAATATAAGCAAAACAGTATAAGAAAGACATTGGTAGAGAGATCTGAAAGGAAAACATAAAACATGAAATTATAATGTAGGAAGCTACAGTTTAATCAGTTGAAGAGGGAAAGGACCTTTGCTTTAGGGGCTAATCTGGCCATAAGTGCAGCAGCTGCATTGCCAGCATTGTTTTCTTCTATGAAACTGATGGTGGAGTTTATAACTAGCAAAAGAACTATGCCAATAAAATCTTGATAATCTCCTCTTTCACCCTGCAGAATTAAGAACTTGTTATTGTTATATCAAATGTACTGGATAATGGATTATAAATTGTAACCACACAGTTCTGAGAAAAATAATAAAATATGACTTTTACATTCAAACCTCTGATAATAACTACTTAACACCAAAAATTAAACTTGTATTCCACAGGCCTTTGAAAATTAATAGTATCTATAACTTCGAAATTAAAAGTAGCAAAAGGAATAGAATAAAATTTACCATGAAAAGTATAAAACATCAAATCTATCCTTGAAATTTTAGTGATATTTTAGTCTGAAATAAAATAAAAACATGAAAAATTGGAACTATTAGTCATTTTAGCCTTTGACATTAGGTTTTGCCAATTGAATTCCTAATTTTGGAACCATTAGTCAAACTGGTCCCAACTTCATAGCCAATTTTGTCTCTCATGTCAGATATTGAATTGGCTAATGATTTAAATTCGGGAACTGTGTTGATTGATTTAATAATGTTAAAAATCAAATGCACTAGTGATGTTTGTTATGAATCAAACTTATTGACAATTGTCAAATAATCATGTACTAAATTTGTATTTTGTAGCATCAAAAACCAAATTTTCAAACAATTATCAAATAGTCATAGACAAAATTTATTTATTTTTTATTGTAACATTGGAGAACAAATTGATCTATAGTTGTTAAATTGTTTTTTTTTTCATTAATTAAATTAAACTTGACAAAATCATGGAAAATAATTTAAAATAAAAAAAATGAAGATTTACCCCTCCATGTGCCATGGCTATGGCCATGATAGCAGCAGCTTCCATAACCCATGACAGAGGATTCCACATAAAGCCCAAAAACTTGAGTAACTTACTTTCCTGTTCAAGAATTAAAGAGTATATATAGAAGCATTTGATGAGAAATCTTAGCAACAATTTGGAAAGGAAATAGAAACTAAAAAGCATTGAAGTTTGGCTTTTCACCTTCTTTTCTTCAAGCTTATTGTATCCAAACAGGTCTAGCCTCTCTTGTACTTTCTCAGATGTTAAACCTTCTCTTGTGCATTTGAGATTATCAAAAACCTCTTCAAGAGGAATGTTCTCCTACATTTCAAATTCCAAGTTCATCAAATGCCTATTACAAATTGGCTTTTCCCTCCTATGTACTAAACATCACAAAAGTAAATTTAAAAAATTTTCACCATACCTATTTCTTTAACTTTTGAATTTGGACTCTAGAAAATACACGTGATACAACGTAAGTTTTATCGAATTGGATAAAGTTCGTTACATAATGCAAAACTTGTTTTGAATTTACCTAGATACATAAGTTTTTTCATATTATATTTGCAAAACTTGTTTTGAATTTACTTTAAATAAAATTATTTTCAAGTTATGAAATGCTATATCGGATTAGATCCACATCATGTCGGATTAATGAAAGATTAAACCAGGTAAGTTGGGTCAAGGTCAAGCCAAGTCCACCTGAACCCAAGTCAAGTTCGGTTTGGACCGAAATTGAGTCGAGTAGGTTCGAGCTTAAGTCAAGCCAAATTGATTTAGGCCCTGGCCAATCCAGTTGGCCCGAATCCGTTCGAATTGAGTTGACTCAGTTATATTGAGCTAAGTTGACCTAGACTCATGTCAAACAAGTCCGAGTCAAATTAAAATTATGTTTAGTCGAGTTGGATTCGTATTGAACCGAGACATCGATTTAGAATCATGTAAAACTTAGTTAAGTTAATCCCACATATTAACTGTGTCCAGGTTGAGGTCAAGTCGCTCAATCTAAGCTTAATTTAATCCAAACTACAAAAACTAAAATATAAATTTAAAAAACATAAAGAATTTTAAATTCTTTTTTTGTACAATTTGAAATTCTTAAGTAATTGTATCAGTCTAATAAAATTTTAAAACTTCAATTTCTTTTAAAATTTCTTACTCAAACAGCTTCTGACTAATTTTCCAACTGATTAACCAACATTGAAGTACTAACTGTCACTCTGCATTTAAGAAACTGAAACATGTTTCCATCTCCAAATTGAGGAGGAACAAATAACTGCTACACAAAAACACAATCATGCCACAAAGGTATTTCTTATTGTCTATTTCACATACCAGATCAACAGCTTCCTTTATAATAGCCTCAAGCTCCACAGATCCCTCTCCCATTATGAAGCTGCTTTATCTTCCACTCTCTTCCCAACAACACAATATATGCACTTTTGATCTCTGAGTCACAATCAAAACCCTTTAAATGTAAATATTAATGAACTATATCAACAAAATATAACAAAAATGTGCCAATACCCCAAAACATATCTCAGTTGAGATAACAAAAAAAAATCTGAAACAACATACAAAGATGCAGATTTGAGTTCTAAACCATTCTACCCTAACAAGTATATAAGCATTACCAGAAATCCACCTCTCAAAGAGGTTTGATAATCTCTCCAAATCCTCAGAACACTCTTCCAAACTCAAATGAAAGATGACCTTAAGAATGACATGTATGTATATATATACATATATATAGACACACACATGTGAAACAATGAAGAAGATGAGCTAAGAAAAACAAGAATGACAAAAACTAGAAAAGGAGTAGAAAGGTACAAAAAGTGGCATAATGCATGTGTAACTCCGCCGGCCAGCTTCTACAATGGAAAATGGATGTATTAAACAAAGTTATAGAGTTGCACTCAAACATGGCCATTTTTTGCCGCCATCTTAATTTCTTTACCTCTGAATACAAAGATCATTGCCATTTGGCCATGCAAATGAAATCAAAAAAAATAATGAATATTCAGCCGTACATCATCTGTACTTTTTGAATTACATATTTTTATATTAAGTATTCAAAACCAGTTGCTTTTAATCAAGTGTTGTTGTTTGCATCATCTTCTTCTGCAATGTTGTGCCAGAATGTCTTAAGGATTCACACAGACATACATATACATATACATATATATCAAATTATATGAATATATCTGTTTAGGGTTTCTGTCAGCAAGATCTTAATATAGTCAATAATTTTATATAAGAAATGAATTTTACTGTTGAGTTATAATTTTATATTATCATAATTATTCATGTGAACTATTTTAAAGATTAGAAAATAGTTAAAGGATGATCAAATAATGCATGTTTCAGCATATTTTAATATATATATATATATATATGTAATGTTAATTTTATTTTTTTATTTATATGACTGAGACATTGAATAATCATATACTCACAAATATTAGTTAATTTGATTTTTTTTATTATTATGTTAATCAATATTTTTCATCTTTAGTTTTAAATTAATTATAATTAGTTATAGGTATTAGAAAATGACAACTTGAAAATGTCAATAATTTAAACTAATATTATAAATCTATTTACGGGGCTAAAAATAAATGGAACCGTATTTATACGTTCTAAAAACACATTTAAGTTTAATTTTTTATGATTAATGAAATATTAAATTTATTTAGTTTTGTCAGTGTATACAAGTTATGAGAATGTTAAAAGAATATGCTTACAATAGAATTTTGTAAGTGGGTGGGGTGAAGTGTGGAGTGAACAAAAGACCTGTTCCAACTTATCTAAAACATCAGATAGATAACGTCCATTGTACGGAAATATAAACAATAAAAAAAAAAAGATTAAGTCTACGGTTACAATTTTAAGAATATTATATATAAGAAATATATTACTTGATTAAATTACATACCTAAAACAAGTCTAATTATCCTAATCTGGACTTTTTTAGTTCATTTACATTAATTTATATTTTTCATTTCAAACATTAAACTTAAGACTAAAAAAGGCGGATTAAATAACGCACAGATTTAAAATTAACGAACATTTTTATATCATTATATACATTAATAATGAATTTCTTTAACAAATATAATTTGATGCGTATTTGATAAAGGGTAAATATTTTATCCGGAAGCATTTATTTTCTTAGTGAGTACTCCAAGTTATGATTTAAGTGTTCACAAGTTTTAACTTTTATTACGAAATACAGGTAGGATATTTATAGAACATAAATCTTAAATATCTATAGCTATCTAATAATTTATTAAATTTTTTTTATCATCAATAACTAATAATAAAATTAAAAATAAAGAATAAAGTATACTATAACAAATTTTAATGGTCAAAATGTTAAAATTACTGATGAAATAATCCAAAATTTCAATATTAAAAAATATTATTTTTATTATTAATATTATTATTATTATCATTTTTATTGATATTATTATTATTATTGTCATTAATAATTTGGAGGAAATCGAATCTATAGATACTATTAATAACATAAAATTTATTATGTTAATATCAAACTAGCCTAAAAATTATTATTTTTGTGTTATTTTCTTTAAGTTCCTCCGTTACGTAGATTTATTTTTTGTTGTCTTTTCCTTATTTAAATTTCTTTAATTCCCATACTTATACTTAGAGAATAATATATCCTTTCAAACTCCTTGATTTTTAATTGAATACCTCTACTTCTATTTTATTAGGTATGCCTCGTTAAATAGTTACACATTGTATCTTTTGGTATACATACGTATGTGTATTTAATCCATGCTGTTTTCTTTTCTTTAGATCCCATAAAAATTGTCTCTATATTTTTTAGATTTTTTTTAAAACCATTTTTGGTACTTTGTAGAAAGAGAGAAAGAGAAGGGGAGGACTGTAATAATAACTTCCTCAAATATTCATCCTTTAGTTTTAATCTTGAATTCCCACCATTGACAACATTTTGAACTTAATTATTCTATATCTTCTCTTTCTAATAGTGTTTTCGTAAATCGCAATAATAAGAGAGTTAAGTAAATGTAGGAAAAAAAAAAACTCCTTGGATATGATTAATTGAAAGTATAGACAAGAGTATAGGTTAACAATAATAAATTTTTTCATAAGGTGGTTAATTGAAAAGTATGAAAAATATGATAAGAGTGATGCATGTTAATGATAGCTAGGTAAATGAATTGACTACATTCAAATAAGAAGTACACAAAGGTTTTCATTCAAGAAGAAACAACAAATAGGTCTACAATAGATAAAGTTCATTTTGAAAATATTAGTAAAACATATAACATATTTATGATCTCGAAGTTTAATGAAAAGCAAATCAAAGAGGTAGTTTGGAATTGGGAGGGATTAAAAATCCTGATCTAGATGGATTTAATTTCAAATTCTTAAAAGAGTTTTGGTAAAAGATAAAAGTTTAGTTTGTCAGTATTTTACAATAATTCCATTTACAAGGAAAAATCTCAAAAGGAGAAAATTTGTATTTCATTACACTAGTATCGAAATGTGAAAACCCATTGGAAATGGAAAAATTTAAACATATTTCCTTCATATGTTGCATGTTCAAAATAGTTTCAAATATCCGAAGTAATAGAGTTAAGAAATTTTTTCATGAGTTATACATCATATACAAAGAATTTCCTTTAGTGGGAGAAGTTTGATGCAAAGTGAATAGCAAATGAAGTAGTTGACAATAATAAAAAAAAACAGAGAAAATTGTGAATGGTTTTTGAAGTAGATTACTAAAAAAAATCTATGATTTAGTGACCTAAAATTTCTTTATCTATATGATGAGAAGGATGAAATTTTGTGAAAAAAAAAATAATACCAAGGATTAAGAGATGTTTGAAATCAAACTCAATCTCAATACTTATTAATGAAAGTCTAACTAAAGAATTTAAATTAGGTGCTTTGAACTAGTATTTGGTGGTAATGTTAATTATTATAAAAGGATAACTGAAGCTATTGGCATGGATGTGAATTTGCTAGAGAATTACTCCAATATTCTCAATTTCATGATTTTGAAAGTTACATTTTATTTGTTAGATATCTAAATGTGAGTCTAAGTCTCACATTGAGTGAGTAGGAATAAGAAAGTTGAACAACATATAAGAAAGAAGACCTACAAACCCAATGCCTTAAGGTTTTGGGTTGAAGGTGGTATCATTCCCTTATGTAGATTTAGCTCAATTCTCATTCTTGTGGGATGTTTTGTCTTGTTAACTAAGAGAAAATACAATAGGTAAAATAGTGTAAAATATGTTGTTCAAAAAGGACAAAGTGATTTAGAAATGAAAGAGAGTTATAACTTTTAATGAAACCTTTCTTGCAAATTGAAGGTAAAGTCTACCATAACAATAATATTTCTTATGGGCACAAGGTTGGAAATCATTTATTGAAGAAAAAAAATTCAATGAAAATGGTAGAGAGATTTCTTTAGGAAGTTTTTGGTGATTATATAGAATGGACACACAAGTGTCATAAGTATATTATAACTCTTCCTTTGGTTCTTACCGGTATGAACATGCAAACTTTAAGTTCTATATGATTCAACAAAACCAATTACCCTATGAGCAAACAAACAAAGAACTAGTGGTTATTTTTATAGGAGAATTTTTTAGGTACATGTTCATTTTGCATTATTAAACCTGCGAAATATAGTGATTATTAAACAAATTTGTGTCCTATTAATATAAATATAAAATAATCACTGTATATATGGTTTTTATTATGTATATGAGTTGAAACATTATAAATACCCGTCATAATATAATCTTTTAAAAAATATTTCTACATTATATAAAAACATTTTTGAATAATTAAATCAAAATTTGTAGCATTTTATTATATTTCTATTAGATTTCTCTCTCTTTTCTTTTTAATATATATAATCTTATTTAATGAAAATTTTAACATTAATGATATATATACACATTCTAATAATCATATACACATTCAAAGGAGAATTTGAATCTTAATTTATTATATTAGATTAACTCATTCCGTTAAACTCAATCTCTATAATTTTTCATGATGATTATTTTTCTATTGAAATAAAATATAATATTATATGTTATTAAAAAAATTTAATTTAATTTTTAGTTCTTAAAATTTAGAATGTACGTGGTTCAATTCTTCAATTTTTTAAAATATCTTACTCTCTCAAATTTAGAAGAAGAAAAATATTTTCAATCCCTAAACACTAAATTAGGAAAACATTTGAAACTGTTTTCACTCTCTTAAACAATAAATTTATAAATTAAAAAACACATTTTTATTTAAATTTAAGAGACTAAAATATATTTTTATTTGAACAGTCAAAATCAAATTTATTTCAAATTTCTATAGCTACAAGTGTATATAAGTATTTTACTTTAAAATGTGACAATGCTAATGTTCCATAAAATAAAACGTAACAATGTTGGCAACTAAACTTGGAGTTCTCATACCATGTGAGAATAATAATTAACTAACACTTTTATTTTATTATTCTGAAAAATTAAGATGCTAGTATTCCACATAATGTGACAAAATTCAAGTGTTTAGGTCTCAATGGTAGATCAAGTTCCAAGCATTGTTACTACCATTCCAAGATATTCCATTGTTAATGTGTTCAAACTTCTGAAAATGGTAAAAAAATTGAAGAAAATGCTAAGTGGTGTCTGGTTTTGGTTGGTGCTGAATTCAATATAGAAACTCACGCAATGATACCATCAACACAAAACTAAATAATGCAATCATATTTTTTGTCCCACCTAAGAATTTATCCATTATCTTTTTTTAGCTCTAATATAGTAATTTTGTTTTCAACAAGAAGCATGCAAAAAATAGACAACGCTCACAAGAAATTTTTTTGTCATTTTGATCTTTTGTCCAACCACAAACTTACAAAAAAAAGGGGAAAAAATAGGACAAAAAAAAATTTCACTTTTGAACTTAAAAAAAGTGGTCTCTTCTCAAGTGTAGTGTAAATAGTTGTGTTATTATAAACATTATTAAAAATAGGCTTACTATTAAAACACTACGTTCCAAAATAACCTAGAACTTATCTAAGGCCATTATTGTGCTTATAACTTGTTGGGTGACAAATATTTTATAATTTCCTAGTAATTTCAGCTGATCTAATCTTGAAATTTTACAAATATATAATTTAGTGTCTTTGACCAAATTTGAAAGCTAAATTAGTCAAGAAAATGGCAATTCCATGATTAAATTGTCATAAAATTGAAAATTTTGAATATTATTTTTTATGAGAGATAATAATTTTGAATCATCTAATATTTTTTTCCCTAGTTGAGTTTGGTGATCTGAGTAAAAACAAGAAATAGTATATGGTGATGATAAGTACATCACAATAAACTATGAAAAACTATCCATAACATAATTTCATTCTCACTTTCCATTCTATTAAAACGGGGAAAGAGATTTATTTAAAACTGTTGCATTAAAAAAATATTTTTTCAAGTATTCGTGTGATAGTTTAAGCTTTTATAAGAACTAATAATTTATTAAAAAAAAATATATAAGAATCTCCTTAGCCAAGTAGTAGCAACTTTGATCCACCATCTCTATCTTCTATTAAACTATTAAAATACGCACTCTTAGTGTAAAGATTTAATTTTAAGTTGTTTTTTATTTATTTAAATACTCATTGTAATTTGTTTATTTTCTTTAATTCTTAACCTCAATTAAAAATGCAATCCTTTACCTGTTTTTTTTTTTTTTTTTTTTTTTTTTTTTTTAGTAAAACACAACTTTTGGTCTCAAAAAAAGTAAAATACTATCACATTCATATTTAAAATTAAAAGATTCAAAATAAATTCCTAAAATGTCAAATACATTGCTTTAGTTTTATATTAATATGTCACTTAAGTCAAACGAATTTCGAATCTTGACTAAAATGTTAGAATCAATGGATAAGATATAACATAAGATATAACACATACCAATTCAAAATATTTTTTTTAACAAGTTTTCCAAAGTATATACATTATAAAAAAAAGTCAAAAAGTCAAATTAATTATGGAATATTTCTTACAATTTTTTTCATTGAAAAAACTTAATTACCCACAAAATATTTTACATAAATTCTTTTTAAATTAAACAAATATAATATTTAAAATATATAGGTACATAGGCGCTCCATCCTTATTCTTATATCCATTCTAATATCTATTCTCATTTTTATATTTAATCTCATTTTATATTACTAAAATATCTTTACTTTACTATATAATCTAAAATTTATATTAATTTTTTCATTATTCTGATTTTTTTTCCATCATCCAAAGTCCACTAAATTAAAGAAAGAACTAAATTCTAAATTCACCGGCTATATAATTAATCATAAAATAACACAGTGGCAATGATTAGATGACCACTAAGCAATGCAAGCATGGAAAAACACAATAATGTAACGTCCTAGAAAAGAAAAGGCCAAACAATTAAACAATTAAACAATTAAAGGAAGAGAGAAAGAAAGAAAACATGTACAAAAAATAATGATGTAATAATAAAAAAATGAAAAGAAAAAGAAAAAGGATATATTTAAATAGGTAAAAGAAGAAAGAAAAGAAAAGAAAAAGTATTTAAGTATATATATAATTATTAACGTGGCGTTATACTTTTATGTATTAAACAAACCATGGTCCAACCGATATAATCATAGGCAGAATTTTCGAAAAAGTTTTGATGGATATAAGCCAATCATAATAACAAAAAATAAATTATGGAAAATAAAATGAAACCAAGCAAATATTTATATATTTTTTTCCATTAAATCTATATCAAAACACTTTTAGAATCCGAACTCATTAAAAAAAAAAACTTATGAATTCATTATATATTTTATCTAATATTTTAAATTTAATTTATATACAAGTTAATTTTAATTTATTTAAGATTGAAGAGTTGTATATTCATATATCTTACTCTAACTTATTTGATAGTTCCTCTGAATTCATTAAAAAAAATATCAGATTCTTTCCAAGAGATCACATATAATCCATAAATCTTTAACATTCTCTTTTATAATTAAACAAACTTATTAACTGTTAAGTTAATTAGAGAAAAAAATTTGGACAAATTATATAATTCTAACTAATTCAAATAACTTCGATAAAAAGCAATCAAATTAAAATAATAATTATAATAAAATAAAAAATAATAAAATAAGTAAAAAAACTCTTACTAAAAGGTAAAAGTAACCATAGAAAACCAGAAAATAACATAACAGGAAACTTGTCATTTAAGTAGCAGTATCCATATCTTTTTTATATACTTTTATTAATTATTATATATATATATATATTCATAAATATCATGAAATTTTATAATAAATTTTCTCTCAAATTCAATTAAAAGCCCATAAAACATGACTCCTGCATCATACATGTCATAATCTTCACATTCCACTAAATCTGTTCAATTTAACTCGGCTCAGCTCACTTAGCCGTCACTCTTTTCGACTTGGCTCATGGCTTCCAATTAAATGAGGAAAATTAAGCTTAGCCTTTGAGCCACGCATTTCAAAAGCGGCTCGATCATAAGCCAAAGCCGCACTCTCAGCCGAGTCGTAAGTCCCAAGCCAAATTCTCGCGCCGTTTCTCTTCGGATCTCTTATCTCCGCCGCAAACTTCCCCCAAGGTCTGCGCCTCACTCCCTTAAAGCTCTGGTAAGGAGCGTTACCACCACGCGCAACCGAAGTTTCCCCACGCGCCGCCGAATATTCCCCACTCGCCGCCGTGGAGGTCGTTGTTGACTGCCCCGACGAGTCTAACGGAGAGGTAACGGCGGTGGTGAAAAGGGTGGACGTTGATCCGCCGTCAGGTGTGGCCAAAACCGCCGTGAGAGCATTTAAGTCTTGGGTATCGTCGAGGAGGAAATTTTGAATGGATTGAAGAAGAGCATAATCATGGGATTCAAGAGTGGTGTTGAAGTTCATTTGATTTTGTTGTTTTGGAACTTGAAAATGAAGTGTTTTTGTTTTAGGAGTATAGAAATGTGTATTTATACGACTAAGGTGTTATACGACTAAGGTGTTGGTGTTAGTGTTGTGTTCTTGAGAAGTGGTTGCTTTTTGCGGCATTTTGTAGGGGCCATTTCGTAGAACCATCCTTGACTCTTTAAGCACGTGTGAAATGGGTTTTTTAGGAATTTTTTAGTAACAAAAAGTTTTCAATCACGTGGTGGAATAATAAATAAATAAATAAATAACTTTAAGAACAACAATATAATGTTTATTATTTCTTTTTATTTAATTTTCACTTAGTTTTTTTTTTAATTTTATTTCACTATTTTAAATGTTCTTAATTAGATCTCATATTTTTCAAAAATAAAATTAATATAATCTTTTTTTATTAAATTAATACTAAAGAGCCAATAATGGACGTCGTTTTATCATTTAAAGTTGATTTATTAATGAAAATAACATGTAATGAAAATGGTTAATGACATATATAAATTGTAATAGTATGTCATCATCATTTTGATAGAAGTTAATATCTTAACTTATCTTCTAAAATGGTGTGATATAATGAAGCAACAAGAATTCTTTGTCTGATGATTGAAAAACAACGAAAGAAATTATTAAGACTTTTCTTTCTTCTTTTGATTTGATTTGTCACGCGCTTACGTAAACAAATTTCAAATGAAATTTTGTTCATTCACTCATAGGTAACTTATAAAGAGGTGCAAATTTAATTAATATTGGAATAAAAGGAACTAATTGTTGTATAATGGATATATATGTTTTACAGAAAATATTTTTTAGTTGAGTGAGATAAAATTCAGGTTTCAAATACTTAAGGCAGGTGTATTTAAGATTTGAAATAATTACAAAATTGCTAATTTTAAACTGAAATAACTTTGCGTTATTTAATCTACATGTTTAGTGGTAATGAAGTCATTTATCACATGTAAAAAGGGCAACAATAACTAGTATTTTAGTTTGTATAATACATGTGATAAATATTTATTTTATATAACTAAAGTTTATGATAAATAAAATTTTAGAAGATGTAAACTATATTATAATTTAAATTTGCAATATATAAATGTTTTTATTATTGAGATTCAATTTAGACATATAAAGCTGAAAACAATGGATTAAAAGAGAGAAGAGGTTAAGAAAATTTCTAAAAACACTCGTGTTGAATAAAAGACTTTCAAAAACACTTTTATTGAAGAAGTTTTCAGAAAACATTTTCATTAAATAATTTGTTAAAAGTACTTATTTAAGATAACTATTCTAATCTACATAAAAAAAGGGATCTTTGGAGAGAAATGATTGAAAGATATATGCATTAAATTCACATGCATTTACCTTACTCTTATATAAAATTAGGAAATAATAAAATATGTGATAATGACTTTTAAAATAAACAGTAAGTGAACTATTTTATTTTTAGTCAACAATTTACACCTTCCTATGGTGAAGATACAAAAATAATTTCAGTGGAATATTTTCTACATTTCTAACTTACACAAAATGTTATTTATAGCAGACGCGTATATATGGAGTAGGATAGATGAAACAAAATATAAGTAGTTGAAATTATTGTTCAACCAAATTGAATATTATATACGCTTAATTGTAGTTATAGTTTCAATATTTTATAAAGTTTGTAATTTTGGTCTTTAATTTTCTTTTTCTGAAATTTTAGTTTCTTAGTTTTTAATTAAATGTACTTTTAGTTGAGTTTTTTACACGTAATTTTTAATTGCTTATTACATTTTTGATTTTAAAAAAATCACTATTTTTATTTTTGTAGTCTTTAATTTGAAAAAAGTGTCACAAATATAATGTGTTTTTCTTCCAATCTTAAATTATCATGTACAAAATAACAGAAAAAAATACGAATAATTGAAAAAGGTGCAAGATAATTAAAATATTAAAGGACGAAATTATAAGTGAAAGATGAATAAAATTTAAACGAAATTACTTAAAAAAAAATAGCGATCACAATTATTAATAATTAAAAATTAAGGAACCGAAATTAAAAAAAAAATCATAATCAAAATTACGAATTTCGTAAAATATAAATATTAAAATCACAACTAAGCCAATTATGGATAACCAATATTTATGTACCAAATATATGTTTATGTTTATTGAGATACGTTTTCAGTCTTTTAAGTTATCGATCTTATCAGAATTTGGAATGAAAGATTTAAGATGGTAATTAGTCCCATTTTTTGGATAAATTTAAAATTAATTATTAATAAAATCAATAAATATTTCTTACCAATGGTGATCCTAACTAATATTGATTTTAAGTATACACATGTTTAGTAACACTTTTTCTTCTAAAATTATTCTTAAAAAAAGTTATGTTTACACATGTCTCTTATACATAATAATCAAAGTTAGCTTCTTATATTTCTTTAAACCAATAAAAGTTAGGTTTCATAATAATCAAAAGTTTATCTAGAACATAATAAGGTTGTATGAAGACCAAGAGAACCATTGACTACAATTTTATAGTTCAAAGATGGTGGGCAAGATTTTAATCCCTAAGCTGAGAAAGAATGTCCTTTTGTTTATGTAGTTAATTATTATATGCAACACAAGATTGCACTGAAGGGTCAACAAGATTTTGGGTCAACAATACACTTCATCTTGTTGACTACTTGGGCAAGTTTTCACAGTGTGTTAAACCTTAAGTTGCTTCCTACTTCCATTGGAAACAAATTTTTCGTTTTCTTTCCATATTTGGGCATCTTAACCTTTTGCTTTGTGAATGGAGAAAATGATTAAAAAAAATACTTGCCTTCAACTACAACTAATCCCCCTTTAAAGATGCTTATTTTTTATTATCACTTTAACCATAAGTTAAGAAGGAATACTTTGTGTTCCCAAAACAGTTTTTATGGCCAAAATATAGTTTAAAGAAATTACTACCTCTCACCCCAAAGAAGAGATCAAACTATAAAGAATGAAAGATAAAAAAATTTAATAACTAACATCCAATATAATTAATTTAATATTTTTTCAATCTCTCTCTCTCTCTTTCATATCACTTACAATTATATTATATTATACTACTACTACTCTATATGTGTGTGCCTTTCTGATATAGGAATTGAATAAGATTTGTTGTCACCAATTTTATAATATTGTGATACTATCTATATATTCGTTTCAATAATATAATATGAACTAGTCACCAACAATAACAAAGTTTCAAAGCTATTTCAAATACTCCTTGTAGCTTCGAAGAAACATCTCACATGAAAACAACATTAAAGAAAGAAAATAGTATACCACGTTGTTCACACTTTCAGAACTTACCAAATACAAAAGAGAAACAACTCCAAAACCTAATGCTATAAATACACATCACAGTGTTCTCCATCCAAAGAAAGCACAAAGTTGGTCAAAACCAAAATTTGAAAAAAAAAAAAAAAACACCATCTTCCAAAACATGATCACCACAACAACAACATCATGTGATTTCTCATCGTTGGAATCTATTCAAGACTACCTTCTTGAGCTTGAACCAGATTCCAACACTCTCATCAACGTTTACAAACCCCAAGTTTTCTATTCTCCAATCTACAAACCATTCCCAAACCCTAATTTGGAGGGTGTCCAAGATGGAGAGAACTTGATGAAAGCGCGTGAGGGTCACGCGCCACCGGTATGGAAGCGTTTCCGGGGTGTGAGGCGGAGGCCGTGGGGGAAGTTCGCGGCGGAGATAAGGGATCCGAAGAGGAATGGTGCGAGAATTTGGCTTGGAACTTATGAGACTGAAGAAGAAGCTGGTTTGGCTTATGATAAAGCTGCGTTTAAGATGCGTGGTAACAAAGCTAAGCTAAATTTTCCTCATCTTATTGACTCTGATGTGCCTCTGAAGCCCGTTAGAATGAGCAAATCTTCGAAACAAAACACGTTGGAATCTTATTCATCATTGTCACCAGCTTCAGAGGGAGAAGAAGGGTCAAAGAAAAGGAAGAACTTGGTTGAGTTGTTGAACAGGTTGGCCAAGAACAGAAGGCAGGTGCAGGTGTTTGAGACTACTTTACACTCAAATCATCTCTATGTTCATCAATAGTTTAATTAGTGTAATTAATTAAGTAAGCTTTAATAATCATCCTCATTTTTTTTGGATTTAATTGAGTTTGAGTACATTTATGGATAATCCCTTCTCTCATTCTTTACAATTTTAATTTAGATCTAACAAATTTTAAATAATCCATATGTATTAAGCTATTAATTCTATTTTAATTTCAACATAGGCATAATCGTATAAAAAATTAAATGTTGAATCTCTTCTACATCAAGTGTTTTGATAGAAATTAAACTCGTAACTTTGATTTGAAAAAATTTATTAAAATATAACAAAATTAATAATTAAAGTGTAATTCTTCCTATTTAAAAATATAATATAATAATTTAATATTATTATTCTACTTCTATCACAAAATAATTAATAATATCTATAATAAATTGGTGAAAAAATATGATACTACTCAAAATATTTTATTTAGTGGCTCTTTATGAAATTTGTAGTGAGAGATAGTATAAAAAGTAGTATGCGGACAATGTTAAATGGAAGATAGGAGATGGTAAAAGAGTAAAGTTTTTGGAGGATAAGTGGTTGATGACATCATTGAAAGATAAGTTTTAAAGGTTATTCTCTTTATCATTATGTGAGAAAGCGACAGTGGCAGAGTTAGAACATGGGAATACGAAAATTACTTAAAGAGAGTTAGGTAGAACCTAAATTGGTATAGAGAGAGGTTCGAAAGGAAAAAAGAGTTAGAGACAACTTATCAACAACATTTTAAACATACAATGGAAAACGGGTATGCATGATAGTTGGTTGTGGACTACAGATAATCAAAATGAATATATAGTAAGATCGGATATAAAATATTAAAACAAGCATCACCGTCTGCATTATTAGGCATTTGAAGGGCAATGCAGGATCAGTTACCAATAAAGTTTAATTTATCCAGGAGAGGCATGTATGTGGGTTGTTCGATGTGTCCTTTGTGCCTGGACGGTGAAAAAATAATAAAACATTTATTTATAACTTGTAAAGTGGCACAAAGTGTGTGGGATGCATTTTTCTCCAGTTTCCTTACCTAGCATCTAGTACATCTCTCCATAGTCCCTCTTCTGACAACTTGTACCTCCATTTCCACTTAGCTAACAAAGTTTTGTTAAAGCATTGTATGTCCTTAATTCTCAAACCATTGGCTACAACTGAGCTGCAAACCTTACTCTATTTAACCAAGGCAATCTTCCTTTCTTCATAACTGAATCGTATACTATCTCATAATCTACTTTCACTATTGTAACTTTAATTTTTTTTCCTCTACACTACTCCACAACCTCGTTGGCAACTATGTTGCTATCAAGAAATTCCCTTCCTTCTATAAAGACTGATTGAGTGTTTTCAATGATTTTGCTAAATACACAATTGATCCTATTTGTCAGAATCTTAGAAATAGCCTTATATACACATCCAATAAGAAAATTGGTATGAAATCGTCCAAACTTTTTGGGTTTTTTTTTTTATTTAGAATCAAAAGTTACAAAAGAAATGTCAGAGTTCAATGTTACCCTAATGTGCTAAGTTAGAATACTATCATAAGTTATAATACTATCATGAAACTGTTTTGTAATATTGGTAGAATGGACTTGTTTTTTGTTTGTTTTGGAAAGAGTTTTTCAATTTGGAATTTATTTTCTTTTCAAACCCTTGTTTATACTTAGGTTGAGTTTGATGATTCGAAAACTATAAAAAAGTTGATTCAGGCAGATTTGGGGATGGCAAAGATGCGTGAGAATGTATTATAAGCCTGTGAGTGATTTCAAAATAAAAATACTAAAATCATTTATGATATTTTAAACACTTGTAAACATTTATGATATTTTAAAAACTTGTATAGTGCAAATCATAATATGTATAGTGCAAGAAGTAATAGCCAGGGCTCATTAATATAGGAGCCTAATATTTCAGTTTATTTATTAGGGTGAACATTAACTCTTGATTAACTTTTTATAGATTATGCATCTAAATTTTAAAATATTTATATGAAGTTCTTGTGTATTACAGTTTTTGTGTATTGCTTAGCATATAACACATAATTTTTTTTAACAACAAACAAAAATTCAATTAAAATGAACACTTCAGGGGTGTCCAAACCCTTATACACTAATAATCTTTAATACAAGTCTCTCCATTATCGAGAGATTGTCCCAGACTAATTACAAAACTAAACTAGCCACAACTAGGTACACAATCTAATTCCTTCACCAAAATACAAGAGTATGAGTACCAGTCGATGAGCTCTAGACCCATCTAGATGAGGTGACATGAAAAGGGCCAAATTAAGTAGCTACTCAAAGGCCCACTACATCAATATCCAATCACAATGTACAAAACATATGGTCTCACGTACAACTCTCTCACGTTCCCTCTGAGGCCAAAGCTACTTACATCTTCCGCTTTAACCCATCTGAATGTACCTGCAAAATAAACAAACTCCTACTATACTATAAGACATATCCTAGAGCTCCCACCTCACATACTTCCACTAGGACTAGCATCTAAAGACTAAACCAATGATTGAAGACACCTTACTGGTGAGAAGTACCAGTCTGAATACGAAAAGGAAGTTCCCGACGACTTATGCTTGAGCCATAGCCAACCCTTTAATTGTGCTAAACTAAATATTTCTTCATGATCCACTACCCCGCCTTTAAAGACCACATTATTTATATGATTCCAGATTTCCGACACAGTAGCCACCCACATTCCTTTCCATACTTTATTGACCCTCTGACTTTGACTCAACAAGTGAAAACTTTGGAAATGAGCAGTTATAACGTTATGCCCAACTGTTACATTCCCGACCCATCTGTCACAAAGATCCCACACTTTTTGAGTCACCTTGCACGTAGTGAATAGATGTTGGGTAGTTTCAATACCTTCTTGACACATTGGACACCACACATTCCCTACCTGTCCTTCCCTTCTAGCTAAATTTGCCCTAGTTGGTAACCTATCCAATAGTATCCTCCAAGCAAAGACTGTCACTGATGGTGCTATTTTTAAACTCCATAATAACTGGAATATTCCAGAATCTTGTATTAATTCCTCCTTATTCAGCACACTATAACCCGACTTAACAGAGTACTCTTGCTGGTCGTTTCCTACCCATTTCATCTTATGTTGCCCTCCATATTCCACTGAATTCTAGATATAGTTTCCAGCATCTGCGCTTCTAAGTGTTTTTCCCATTCAAACCTGTCCCTTCACCAGCCTAAATTCCAATTATGGCACCCTTCACTTCTAATATGCCTTGGATCTGCAAGTTCACCTACCACACTATCCTTACGATGAGAAATTGTAAACAACCTTGAAAATTTTTATTTAATTGACTGTCCACCCACCTATCTTCCCAAAACTTAACACAACTTCCATTTGCTAACATCCATTGGGATCTGCATTCAAACCAATTATCTTGTTCTCCTTTACTACTTATCCTACATAGATCCTTCCACCACAATGAACACATAAAACGTTTGTCACATTTTTCAAGCCTTGGAGTATCTAAAATTCATGACAAAACATACCACCTTTTCATGTTCAAGTTTTTTCAATAAAAAATATAATTTGTTTTTTTTAATAGCGAAAAATAATTTAAATAAGATGAAACATTTTATGGATTTCTAAGATATCCAGTTTAATTAACCATAATATAATCATCAACTACGTTTTCATGTACATTCATGTGCAATTCCTATTTTGAACCCACCCAATAAATTACATATAATCCAAACAACCATATCCAAGGGTCCCTAACAACAGTACCATACAAACAAATTCACTAACACGGAAATTTCTCTAAAAACCTGATTGTGAGTACTAGAAATACGAACAACATTGAGTGTGTTTAATCACATGCACAAATAATAACATTTTATAAGATATTCCTTCTCCAACAGTGTTGTAGCTTCTGTAGCTTTTTATATTTGTTTCCAACAACGTAACCAATTAGGGCTAAGTGTTTCATTCCTTTGCCTGTTTCATGACCATCACTATGGCTAACCACATCAGTACCTTATTTCTATGATTCTATATTTCTGACACTATAATTATCCACATCACTTTCCATGCTTTATTTACTTTTAAATTCAGTCCCAACAAATGAAAACTCAGCATATGCAAATCAAGGTGTTCATGTCTAACTGCCTTTATTCTAACTAACCTATCACATGCATCCCACACTCTTTGTGCCACCTTATAAGTTATAAATAAATGTTTTACTGTTTTCTCACCCGCCCAGGCACAAAGGATACATCAGACTGCCTACATCCACACATCTCCTAAATAAATTAAACTTTGTAGGTAATCAGTCTTGCATTGCCCTCCAAATACATACTAATGTCGATAGTGATGCCTTAATATTCCAAATTAGTTTTAAGCTACCTACACTTTCATCAAGATCCTCTTGATTTAATATTTTATATCTCAATCTTACTGTATATTCATTGTGATCATCTGTAGTCCACAATCAACTATCCTGGGTACCCCTTTTCCACTATATGTTTGAAATGTTGATGATAAGTTATATCTCTAACTCTTTTTTCCATTTGAACCTCTCTCTACGCCAATTTAGGTTCCACCTAACTTTTTTTAAGCCATTTTCGTATTTTCATGTTCCAATCTCTGCCACTGTCGCTTCCTTATACAATGATAAAGAGAATAACCTTTGAAACTTATCTTTCAATGGTTGGTCATCATCCCACTTATTCTCGCAAAACTTCACTCTCCTATCATCTCCTATCTTCCATTTAACATTGCCCCCAAACCAATTTTTGCAAACTTTATAAAGATCCCGCATCCAAATAAAATGTTTTGATTAATATCATCTTTTTCACCAATTTATTATAAATAGTAGTAATTATTTTGTGATAGAAATAGAGTAATAATATTAAATTATTATATTATATTTTTAGAAAGAATTACACTTTAATTATTAATTTTGTTACAATAATAACTACTTAATTTAATAATTTTTTTTCAAATCAAAATTAAGAGTTTAATTTCTATCAAAACACTTGATGTAGAAGAAATTCAACATTTATTTTTTGATAAGATTACGCTTATGTTGAGATTAAAATAGAATTAATAGCTTAATATATGGATTATTTAAAATTCCCTAGATCTAAACTAAAATTGTAAGGAATGAGAGGACGGATTATCCATAAACATACTGGAACTCAATAAAATCCAATAAAAATGAGGATGATTATCAAAGCTTACTTAATTACACTAATCAAACTGTTGATCAAACTATTGATGAACATAGACATGATTTGAGTGTAAACTGGTCTCAAACACCTGCACTTGTCTTCTGTTCTTGGCCAACTTGTTCAACAACTCAACCAAGTTCTTCCTTTTCTTTGACCCTTCTTCTCCCTCTGAAGCTCCTGAGAATGACGAATAACATTCCAACGTCTTTTCTTTCAAAGCTTTGCTCATTCTAACGGGCTTCAGAGCCACATCAGAGTCAATAAGATGAGGAAAATTTAGCTTAGCTTTGTTACCACGCATCTTAAACGCAGCTTTATCATAAGCCAAACCAGCTTCTTCTTCAGTCTCATAAGTTCCAAGCCAAATTCTCGCACCATTCCTCTTCGGATCCCTTATCTCCGCCGCGAACTTCCCCCACGGCCTTCGCCTCACACCTCGGAAACGCTTCCATACCGGCGGCGCGTGACCCTCACGCGCTTTCATCAAGTTCTCTACATCTTGGACACCCTCCAAATTAGGGTTTGGGAATGGCTTGTAGATTGGAGAATAGAAAACTTGGGGTTTGTAAACGTTGATGAGAGTGTTGGAATCTGGTTCAAGCTCAAGAAGGTAGTGTTGAATCGATTCCAACGATGAGAAATCACATGATGTTGTTGTTGTTGTGGTGATCATGTTTCGGAAGATGGTGTTTTTTTTTTTCAAATTTTGGTGTTGACTAACTTTGTGCTTTCTTTGTATGGAGAACACTGTGATGTGTATTTATAGCATTAGGTTTTGGAGTTGTTTCTTTTTTGTATTTGGTAAGTTCTGAAAGTGTGAACAACGTGGTATACTATTTTCTTTCTTTAATGATGTTTTCATGTGAGATGTTTCTTTGAAGCTACAAGGTGTATTTGAAATAGCTTTGAAACTTGAAGTATCAGAATTCTTCCCCACGTGTGCTTAGTTCATATTATATTATTTTCTTATTTTCTACTCTTGACACGAATATATAGATAGTGCCACAATATTATAAAATTGGAGATGACAAATCTTGTTCAATTCCTATGTGAGAAAGGCACATAGACAGAGAGAGTAGTATATAATATAATATAATTAAAAGTGATATGAATGAGAGAGAGAGAGATTGAAAAGAAATATTAAATTAATTATATTGGATTTTAGTTATTAAATATTTTATCTTTCATTTTTTACAGTTTGATCTCTTCTTTGGGGTGAGAGGTAGTAATTTCTTTAAACTATATTTTGGCCATAAAAACTGTTTTGTGAACACAAAGTATTCGTTCTTAACTTATGCTTAAAGTGATAATAAAAAAATAAGCATCTTTTAAGGGGGATTAGCTGTAGTTGAAGGCAAGTAATTATTTTAATCATTTTCACCATTCACAAAGAAAAAGGTTAAGATGCCCAAATATGGAAAGAAAATGAAAAACTTATTTTAAATGGAATTAGGAAGCAACTTAGGGTTTAACACACTGTGAAAACTTCCTCCAAGTAGTCAACAAGATGAAGTGTATTGTTGACCCTTCAATGCAATCTTGTGTTGCTTATAATAATTAAAAACATAAACAAAAGGGACATTCTTTCTAGCTTAGGGATTAAAATCTTGCCCACCATTTTTGAACTATAAAATTGTAGTCAATGGTTGACCAAGGGTCCTCTTGGTCTTCATACAACCTTATTATATTTTAGATAAACTTTTGATTATTATAAATACCTAACTTTGATTGGTTTAAAGAAATATAAGCTAACTTTGATTATTATGTATAAGAAACATGTGTAAACATAACTTTTTTTATGAATACTTTTAGAAGAAAGAGTGTTGCTAAACATGTGTATACTTAAAATCAATATTAGTTAGGGTCACCGTGTTAATCATTGGTAAGAAATATTTATTGATTTGATTAATAATTAATTTTAAATTTATCCAAAAAATGGGACTAATTACCATTCTTAAATCTTTCATTCCAAATTCTGATAAGATAACTTAAAAGACTGAAAACGTATCTCAATAAACATAAACATATATTTGGTACATAAATATTGCTTATCCATAATTGGCTTAGTTGTGATTTTAATATTTATATTTTATGAAATTAGTAATTTTGATTTTGATTTTTTTTTTAATTTCGGTTCCTTAATTTTTAATTATTAATAATTGTGATCGCTATTTTTTAAAGTAATTTCGTTTAAATTTTATTCATCTTTCACTTATAATTTCGTCCTTTAATATTTTAATTATCTTGCACCTTTTTTAATTATTCTTATTTTTTTTCTGTTATTTTGTACATGATAATTTAAGATTGGAAGAAGAACACATTATATTTGTGACACTTTTTTCAAATTAAAGACTACAAAAATAAAAATAGTGACTGTTTTAAAATAAAAAATGTAATAAGCAATTAAAAGTTACGAGTAAAAAACTCAAAACCAAAAGTACATTTAATTAAAAACTAAGAAACTAAAATCTCAGAAAAAGAAAATTAAAGACCAAAATTACAAACTTTATAAAATATTGAAACTATAACTACAATTAAGCCTATATAATATACAATTTGGTTGAACAATAATTTCAACTACTTATATTTTGTTTCATCTATCCTACTCCATATATACGCGTCTGCTACAAATAATATTTTTTCTAAGTTAGAAATGTAGAAAATATTCCACTGAAATTATTTCTGTGTCTTCACCATAGGAAGGTGTAAATTGTTGACTAAAAATAAAATAGTTCACTTACTGTTTATTTTAAGTCATTATCACATATTTTATTATTTCCTAATTTTATATAAGAGTGAGGTAAATGCATGTGAATTTAATGCATATATCTTTAAATCATTTTTTCCAAAGATTATATAAACTAAAATACTAGTTAATTGTTGTCCTTTTTTTTTTACATGTGATCAATGACTTCATTGATTACCACTAAACATGTAGATTAAATAACACAAAGTTATTTCAGTTTAAATTTTTTAATTATTTTCAAATCTTAAATACACCTGCCTTATGTATTTGAAACTGAAATTTATCTCACTCAACTAAAAAATATTTTCTGTGAAACATATATATTCATTATAGAACAATTAGTTACTTTTGTTCCAATATTAATTAAATTTTCACCGCTTTATAGGTACCGATGTGTGAATGAACAAAATTTCATTTGAAATTTGTTTACGTAAGCGCGTGACAAATCAAATCAAAGAAAAAAAAAAAAAAATCTTTAAAATTTTGTTT
>Ga0209489_100994_pt1 | contig 57207 bp, 38 predicted proteins | sample SiratrowhiteBW_FD_187527 | JGI IMG/M metagenome (GOLD analysis project Ga0209489, IMG submission 187527) | Root nodule microbial communities of legume samples collected from California, USA - Siratro white BW (SPAdes) (version 2) | ecosystem: Host-associated > Plants > Roots > Nodule | place... | reverse complement strand
GTTGGTCCGCCAATTGCTTCATACGGCATTGAGCTTTGAAGAGGTTGGCTCGTAAGGTTTTCAGCATCAGATCACGGTCTTGAAGGTAGTCTTCGACAGCTCGAACCTTAGTCGTTCCTGGAACATATGGCAAGATTTTCGGAGGCAGCCGTCCATAAACAACCTGAAAAGGAATCAGCTTGGTGGAAGTATGAACTGAAGTATTATAGCTATATTCCGTCCACGGTAGCCAATCCACCCATTTTTTTGGCTTGTCACAAACAAAACAACGCAAGTATTGTTCCAGAATCCGATTAACGACTTCTGTTTGTCCATCCGTCTGCGGATGATAACTAGAACTCATGCATAAAACCAAACCTTGCAGCTTGAATAGAGCTTGCCAAAAGGAACTTATGAAAATTTTATCACGATCACTTACAATGGTTGAAGGGATACCATGCAAGCGGACAACGTTGGCTACAAAATCCCTAGCTACACCTGAAGCAGTAAATGGATGCCGCATAGGTACAAAGTGAGCATATTTTGAGAGTCGATCTACAATCACCATTACCACTGTAACCCCGTTAGACGCAGGTAATCCTTCCACGAAATCCATGCTAATGTCTTCCCAAATTCTTTCTGGGACCAGAAGTGGCTGTAACAACCCAGCAGGTTGCATGGTGTCCGTCTTGGCTCGTTGACACTCATGACATTCCCGGATATATCTTTTCACAAAATCTTTCATGCCCAACCACCAAAAATTGTGCTTCACCTTAGCAAGCGTTTTATGGAAACCAAAATGCCCTCCTTCGGGAGAAGAGTGACACATAACCAGAACAGTGGATAAAAGAGGAGAATGGGAGCTCAACAATATGACATCATTTCTAAACCAAACTCCATCACGTTTGACAAGGTTACCCTTAACTTTAAGAGGCAAGGATGAAGGTAAATTCATATAAAAAGGGTCTGTGTGTACCTCCTCTTGAATGGTAGTCCAAATGGTGGAACAAGGATGTGAAACGTTTAAATAATGAAACTCGGGCATACGAGAGAGTGTATCTGCGCCTTGGTTCAAACTTCCCTTCTTATATTCAATTTTGTTATCAAATCCCAAAAGCTTGGGTAGCCATCTAGACTGAGCTGGGGTAGTGATTCGCTGTTCCATTAAATACTTGAGACTGACATGATCTGTTTTCACCACAAAAGGTCGACCCAGTAAATAGTGCCGCCATTTCCGAACTGCCTTTACAATAGCTAACATCTCCTTCTCATATGTAGACCAAGATAACATGTTTCCCTTTAGAGGAGCACTGAAATAAGCCAAGGGTCTTCCACGTTGAGTGAGAATAGCTCCTATACCCACCCCACTCGCATCACACTCCACTGTAAATGGGTGAGACCAATCGGGCAAAGCCAAGGTAGGAGGGGTTGTCAGGGCAATCTTCAACTCCTGGAAAGCCACTTCTGTCTTTTCATCCCAAATAAAAGGGCCTTTGCCAACTAGTTTATGCAAGGGGGCAGCAATACTTCCAAATCCCTTGATAAACTTTCGATAATAACCCGCCAACCCCAAGAAACTGCGTACCCCTTTTGCGTTAGTTGGAGTAGGCCACGAAAGTACAGCCTTAACTTTATTTGCTTCAACCGCCACACCTCCCGATGAAATCACATGCCCCAAATAGTTAACTTGAGAAACTCCAAAACAACATTTTGAGAGCTTGACAAAAAGTTGATTAGTATTTAATAATCCCAAAACAATACGTAAGTGTTCAAGACGATCATTCAAGGTCTTTGAATAAATAAGAATATCGTCGAAGAATACCAATATAATCTTACATAGGTATGGTCTGAAAATGTCATTCATTAAGCATTGAAAAGTGGCTGGAGCATTTGTGAGGCCAAAAGACATAACAACGAACTCATAATGTCCTTCATGCGTTTGAAACGCTGTCTTTGGAATGTCAGTTTCCCGAACCCGTATTTGGTGATAACCAGCACGAAGGTCAAGCTTAGAAAAGATCGTAGCACCATACAGTTCATCTAGTAACTCGTCTATTACTGGAATTGGGTACTTGTCCTTCACAGTGATGTCGTTAAGAGCCCTATAGTCCACGAAAAAATGCCAAGTGTTGTCAGATTTCTTCACTAACAAGACTGGCGATGAGAACGGGCTATGGCTGGGGCGAATTAACCCATTACGCAGTAACTCCCTAACCTGTTTTTCAATTTCCGTCTTCTGCAAATAAGGTTGGCGATATGGCCGAGAGCTCACTGGTTTGGCTCCTGGAATTAAGGGTATGTCATGGTCATGGAAACGCCTTGGGGCCAATTCTTTTGGCTCTTGAAAGACCTGCTCATATTCAGTTAACACATGTTGGACGGCTGAACAAGGACTTGAGGTAGAAGAAAGCTCCGCTTCGACCCGAGCAACTTGGAGAAGTAAGGCAATACCCTGTATTCCCATCAACTCGTTAGCCTTTAAGGCAGTCAAATCCGACCCCTGCAACCCTTGTAACTTATGTGTTGAACCAGCATGTTGGAATCCAAGAGTGAGATTCTGGAAATCGATTTCAATAGGCCCCAAAGTCTTCAACCACTAAACGCCTAAGACAATCGGACAAGCTGCGATTGGCAGAACAAAAAAATCAGTGGTTATAGTGTAACCTTGAATAATGATTGTAAGTCCTTCACTCGTCCCACACAAGCTAACTTGTCACGGTTTGCGACGACCACTTCCAATTTGACTCCATTATCCACTGTCAATCCGAGCCACTCCACTAACGATTGCTCAATGAAATTGTGGGTACTCACACCATCAATTAAGACCACCACATCTTTGTTATGAATTTTTCCAGGCAACCTCAAGGTTTGGGGAAGGATGGTGCCGGAAATTGCGTGGAAAGAAATCTCAGCGGAAACCTCATCAGGAGGGTTCTCATTGGCTTCATCCTCATGGCTGCTGCTCTCTTCAACATCATCAACTTCACTGATCATGAATAGTTGGGGCTTGGTGCACTTGTGACCCGGAATGTAGCGATCATCACAGTAGTAACACAACCCCTTTTCCTGACGTTCTTTAGCCTCTGCTCCTGATAAGCGGCGAACTGGCCTTGGAGCAGGTAACACTAGGCGTTGAGATGGTGCTGGGCCTAAAACTCCAGCAGAATGTGGGCCTTTAGGCAGGGAATTAAAACTGGTAACCCGAGTAGACGAAGTAACCCATCGTTGCAAGTTCAATTTCTCCTCAACCAACCTGGACAACCCCATTGCGTCTGTCATGGTGCGGGGCTTCTTGAGTTTCATCTCCAACCGTATGTCTTCCTTCAGCCCACCTACAAAACAGCCAAGTAAGAAAGACTCCGGTAGGTTATCAATACGGTGTGACAATCGTTCGAAGGCTTCAATATAAGCTGCAACTGTGGTGATATGTTTGAGTCGATGAAGGGATTCTGAAGGGTCATCATAATCAGTCGGGCCAAAACGGCTCAGCAAAGTCGTGGTAAATTCCCTCCATGTCATCGGACCTCGTGATTTAGCAGACCACCAGTGCCACTGTAAGGCAATATCGTCAAGATGAAAAGAGGCAAGATTGACACGATCTGTATCAGTGACGTTCTGGAATTCAAAATATTGTTCAGCCTGAAATATCCACCCCGTAGGATCATCACCGCTAAACCGAGGAAAGTGGAGTTTCAGGTAGGGTTTTCCTTCATTACCGATTGTGATTCCCTTGCCATAGCCAGAAGGTCTGTCAGAATCCTTCTCTTTAATGTCCTGAACGTCTGTCACTAACTTGTGGAACATGGCAGTGAGCTTTTCGAGAGTCTCATTAGTGTTTTGCTGGAATTGTTCGAGAGATTGTTTGCGTGTTTCCATTGGATCAACAGCGCTTTGATACCACTTTTAAGTGGTCTACGGCTGAACCGCTGGCCAAAGAAAATTAAGAAAGAAGATGAAGAAAAAAACAAGAGAGATTGAGGCAATTTTCTCGTATATTCCTTTCTGAAAGCAAACATTACAATTTAAAGGGAAAACGTAAACTACTTCTAATAACTGTAAATGAAAACGTGGCCTAGTAACTATAAATGGAAACGTGGGCATCCCCATTATCTCCTTTACTTCAGCACAACTAATTCTAAGACTATTTCAAAGAAAAAAATCCACCACTCATTAGTTAACATCATAACATTAGCATTCCTGCATCTGATAAGGGGGATGTGTGTAAGAGCATTATGAGAAATGACAAGGTTTATCATATTACATTGAATGAGGAGATGTCGGAGGTTCAGTTTAATCAACCTAGAGGTTGACATTTAGATTTAGTGAGCTCTGCTCCTAGCTTGCCAATGTTGTCTAGTGTAAAAGAAAGCTTTCAAAATATTGAAGAAAGATGGAGCGACGGTGTTGAAGGCGTTTAAATGGGGAGGGAGGATATGGAAGTTGGTGATAATATTGAAGAGGAGAAGAAAACTGAAAATGGTCACGGTGGTTGGAGCTCCAATGGTGGACGTGAAAAGACTGAGTTACTAAAGGTAGATAAAACCCAGGGGATCTTCCTAGCTACAACATGCAAAAGTAAATCTTGCATGGAAAAAGGAAACACTTAAGGAAGAGGGGGTACGGTCTTGGCATAAAAAGGAAGTGAAAAGGACGATTGTAAAGGGCACAAAGGAGGAATGCCTAGATGACCAAAAGTTTAGCACCAAATGGGAAAGTCCCCAACAGGAAGATGAGTAGAGTACATTGTCCAAAACACTGCTTCAATGGGATACAAATCTAGCCATGCAAGGTCAACGTTTCAGTAATGATACTCTTAGTGTGGATCTTGAGGGAAACTGTGTAGATGTGAAGATGAGTGGGCTTATAGCCCAATTGGGTGATTGCAGTGCAATGGTGGGCCATGTCAATAATGTTGTGTTGGAAGGAAGCCCACCTCACGTGCCAACAAGCAACCAATTGGAAAACAAAATAATAATTCACGACAATAAGTTAGCAATTACAGAAAACCACGAAAATTCTGGAAGGGGACGGAATGGGGCGAGCTTGTTATTTTCGGGGAAAAGGAGGATAGATAAGGAATCAAAGAGGGACACAAGTGAGAGAGTAGAAGAAGGGTGTGCTCCTAACAGTGGAAATCATAAAGAAACATGCTTCGCACCAATTAGTAAGGTGTCCCTCGACCCTAATTTGTTCAAAGGCTGATACCTACTGTAGTAGGGGGAATCGAGCAATCCAAAGGGCTGGCGAAAACAAAAGAAGGTAACGACAACGACAATCACAATGTTGTCACCAACAAAGTCAATACTCTCACTGATCCCTAATGATGTTTCTGATAGTAGCATTTTAAACTGTAATGGGAGATTTTTGTCTAACTTTGATGGGGTAGAGACTGCGAGCTTGTGGGGAATAGTGAAGGATTAAGGGGTTATAGGTGTGGAACTGGAAAATAGGGATACTAATCTTCGTACTACCTATATGGGTGATGGGGAGAACGATATCTATTGATTTTAATCAGTATAAATATTAGAGGTTTGGGTGGGGATATAAAATGGAAGTACCTTAAAGAGTTGTTGAATAATGAACAATCGACCTTTGTATGCATACAGGAAACTAAATTAGTGCACATATCTGAAGAACGTTGCTTTGCTTTATGGAGATCAAATCAAATTTGTTGGAAGCATGGAGGAATTGATAAAGAGGGAGGAGGACTATTGACAATGTGGAACAATCAAGTATTTAGTTGCACAGGATAGTAGAGGGGAGTGGTTTCATCTTGACGGTTGGTAATTTTCAGAGGGGGGGAAGTGGCCAAATAGTAGTTGTGGCAATTGTAAATGTTTACGTGCCCTGCAACAATAATGATAAGTTAACTCTTGGGAATACCATTAAACGTATTAGACAAAGCATGAATGATATTGCGTGGTGTGTGGTAGGCAATTTTAATGCAGTGAAGTACACTTATAAGAGAAAGGGGTTAGGTATTGAGGTGCCTAATTCGTCCGAGATGGTTTATTTCAACGAGTTTATTGAAAATAGGCAACTGTTACACATCCCTGTAGTTGAGAGAAGGTATACTTGGTATTCGTTACTTCTAAGAGTAGGATTGATAGAGTGCTTATGTCTGATCTATGGATGGCTCTTTGGCCAGGATCAAGACAATACATTCAAAGTAGACAGGTCTTTGATCATTGTGCTTTGGTGATAAAAAATGCTATCATAGACAGGGAGCAAGACCTTTCAAAACTTTTGATATATGGGACAAGGCTAAGGGTTTTAGTGAAGTTATTGTGAGTTCATGGGCTCAAGGCGAGAATAGGGGCAATACTTTGGAAATGGTTAAAGATAAGCTAAAAAGAGTAAAGCTTGATTTGGAAAGTGGAGGATAGGGGTATCTATGTAGGAAGCTAATAGGAAAAAAGAAATACTAGAGCAAATTTCAAAGCTAGATCTTTGTGATGACTAAGAAATGTTGGATGATGAGATGAGAGTCAGGAGAATAAGACTTATGGGTGAACTTAGTAGTTTGGCGGAAAAAGAGGTGGCTATGTCTAGACAGAAGGCAAGAGTGGAATGGGGTAAGAATGGGGATACAAATTCTCTAAGTTTTTCCACTTTAGGCTTAGATTGAGGAGGTTAAATAATGAAATTAAAGGATTGGAAATTGGTGGTCAATGGTGTGAAGACCCAGTTAAGCTGAAAGAAGAAATAAAAAGGTATTTTGAAACAAGGTTCGCAGCACAACCTAAATAAAAGCTTAACATGGATGTTATAAACTTTAGATATATTTCTACTGCTGAAAATGAACTGATATATGAGGTTATTACTGAATAGAAAATTTTGGAGGCAGTTAAACAATGCGGTAGTTCTAAAAGCCCAGGCCCAGACGGGTATAATTTCTATTTCATTAAGAATAACTGGAATATAGTAGGGCCAGACATAGTAAGAGCAATCAATTGCTTTCAAGAAATGGGCCACATTCCGCATGGGTGTAATGCGTCATTCATCACTTTAGTGCCTAAGAGAAAAAAATCTTACTAACCTTAATGATTTTAGACCTATATCTTTGGTACAATGTGTGTATAAAGTGATTTCTAAGGTAAATAGAATTAAGAGGGTTTTACCATCAGTAATTGATAAATGTCAGTCGACATTCTTGAGTGGTAGGGGTTTGCTTGATAGTGCTCTAGTTGCAAATGAGACTGTTGACTACCTTAAGAGAGGAAAATTAAGAGGTGCAATTATTAAATTGGACTTTGAGAAAGCTTATGACTCTGTGGACTGAGACTTCATTATGCATATGATGAGAAGGTTAGGTTTTAATAGTAAATGGATTCTTTGGATTAAATATTGCTTAGAGTCTGCAACAGTCTCGGTTCTGGTCAATGGATGCCCAACTAAACAATTTAGACCTAAGAAAGGGCTTCAACAACGTGACCCTTTGGCTCCCTTTTTATTCCTTATAGTGGTTGAGGGTTTGGCTGGGTTGGTTAGGGCTGCATCGAATAGGGGCATCTTAGAAGGGGTTAAGGTTGGCACTGATTGTATTGAGATTAACTTGCTGTAGTTCACAAACGATACTCTATTCTTTTGCCAGCCTAAGATATAAAGCATTATGGCGATTAAAGCTGTTACGAGATGTTTTGAGATTGTTTCAGGTTTGAAAGTAAATTTTCACAAAAGTTTTATTGGATCAGTTGGGGTTTGCGTTGTAGATGCATCTATCTTTTCCAAGTGTCTTAATTGTTTGCAGATGGTGTTACCTTTTAGGTATCTGGGATTGCCAATTGGTGGTAACCATAGACTAGTGTCGTTCTGGGATTCGGTTATAGAGAAAATTAAATCAAGGTTATCAAGGTGGAAGGGAAAGCTCCTATCCATGGCAAGAAGGGTATGTTTGATTAAGGCGATGCTAAGTGCCCTCCCTTTATTCTACCTTTCTTTTTTTAAAGCTCCTAGTGCGGTGTGTAAACAGATTATTACTCTATAATCCTAATTTTTATGGGGGTGGGGTCATGAGGGGAGGAAGATTGCTTGGGTGGGGTGACCAAAGGTATGCAATGTTGTGGAAGCGAGAGGTTTAGGTATGAAAAATATTAGGAAATTTAATGAAGCTTTGTTGGCTAAATGGAATGGAGATTAGGGACGGAGGAAGTGGGAGTTTGGAAGGAAATATTAGAATCTAGGTATGGTTTGTGGCGTGATATGAACACATCTAGTACAACTAGGCAAATCTCTAATTGGTGGATATATCTTTGTAGGGGTTTTATCAATTTGTGAGAGCATTAATAAGGGGTTTTCCTTTATAATCATAATTCTGACCTCTTGTTTCCCAAGATATAGCATTGGTAGGTGAATCAAATTCTCTAGCAAATTGAAGTGATAGGATGTAAGTGAATGACGTGGCATGTCTTAATTCGTTCACCAAACAATGACGTGGCCCTAACAGACCATACTTTTGACTCAAAACGTTGCGTTTCGAGTTTTGCTTTCTAAGGTATAGTCGCCCCATTCAAAGAAAGCAGACTCCCGCGAATCTCCGATCGTATCGTGTTGTCCTACTCGCCTACAATTTTGTTACAATTGCTCAATTGGTAACTTCGATCTTGCTTCCATGTCTTCTATTTCTATTTCTGTTTGTAGTCCTACGAAACCCATACAACGTAACTCCATTTCCAATCCCATTCAGCATAAACCCTTAAAGCGTAAGTGTCACCATCATTATTGGGATGAGGCACCGTGGAAGAAACCTACTAAAAAACTCAAATACCTTCCTCCTGCAGAGCCTGATTACATTTGGGTAAGTGGAGAGGTTAACCAGTATAAGTCTAGGTGTACAAATCTGTATCTGAGAGAGACGTCGAAGAAGTACCGTATTTGCCCTTACGAAGTCATCCCTTTCATAGGCCCGAGTGGTCCTAAGCCGTTTGAGAGAGTGTACATGTCCCCTCCCCTAAATGGTGATGACTATACATTTATATACGAGTACATGGTGACACAATTTAGCATTCAGTTTCCTCTTTCTTCTTTTGAATGCCAAATGTTGACGGAAATGCAGACCGCCCCTAGCCAACTTCATCCAAACACCTGGGGGTTTTTGCAGGCGTTCCAAATCCTTTGTAAATATTTTAGTATAGAGTCGACTACAAATAGGTTCATGATTTTTTATCAAATGAAATACGATGAGTCCATTGGCTGGATTTCTTTGGCCCATGCAAGTACGCGTCTGAAATTATTTTCCCTGTACAAAAATTCTTTCAATGCATTCAAGGATGCTTTCTTTAAAGTAGAAGCTAGAAAAACTGATCCGTTGAGGCGTATACTGTTCGATAAGAACTATGCCCCAAGGTTTCCTCTTTATTGGGTCATACCCATGAAGTTCAAATCTCGGGCGGCACATCAACTAACGACACAGGAAAAGGTCAACATACAATTTCTAATTGGTTTTAGGATTTCATACGGCAAACCCTTACCCACCAAAGACCTGATGGATTCAGTTGACGTGAAGGAACCTGTACAGTACTTGAAAGGTGAGTAACAGTCTAGTGCTGTAAGTTCTGTAATGTTTGTCATAATTTAACAGATAAGTTTGTTTATGCAGAATGGGTTATTGGAATCCCAACATCCTCCGTGTTACACCTCCCTCTGTCATCTCCAATGAAGAACAACATGAAAATGCTAAGAAGAGGAAGATGGTGACTTCAGATTATGACGAGGACTCATCAAAACTGCTAGAGGACTCATCCTCAAACAGTGACAATGCATGCCCACCACAAGACTCCACTATGCAGCAGAAAAATCCTCAACCTATAGGGGCTTCTGTTGATGAGGAGGACTTATCAAAGCTACTGCAGGAGTCTTCCTCCGAGAGGGCAAACTCATGCCCACCCAACCACTCAACTATGGTGCAGAACAATGCTCAACTCATAGCGGCTTCAGAGCATCAGGAAGACTCATCAAAATTGCTGGAGGAGTCGTCTTCAAATATGGGGAACTCGGGAGTAGTAGAGGAGATTCAAATCGAGCACAACAATTCTCTCCCAGTGATAGCTTTTAAAATGCAAACCGAGACTCAACCTCAAGTATCTACAATTGCTCTATCTTCCTCGGCCACTCCAAACAACTCTGTGTTGAACATCACCTCTTTTCACCAATCTTCGTACAGTTTCAGGCCTCCAGTTGAGGATTCAAAGTTGCCTAATCTGCTAGGACTATTCTACTTTGGCCCAGGACCTCTCTGCCAAGTAGACCACGTAGGGATCTGCAAAGTCAAGGACAATTCACTATGGTAAATTAACATGGACACAGAGTTGGTGAGGTCGACATTGGTTAGTTCGGACTTTCCATCTAATTTTGATAAAGAGATGCCAGATTCTGTGGGAAATTGTGGCATGTTAAATTCTCTTTTTGCCATGTTGGGCCGTACAATGGCATTGTCGGCGAGACTCATGGATTTGAACAACGAAATACGCTCCTTGGAGAATGAAGTTGAAGGACTACGACAGGAGAAACAACACCTTTCAAATACACTGGATATGAAAGTTGTGGAAATAAGGATATTGGACAGGGATTTTGTGTGGCACAAAGATATGCTGGAGCTAGTTCATGAAAAAATTAAGGACATCGACAGTCAATATAGGGCTGAATTACAAAGATTGCAAAAGATTGAATGCGCCAAATTGAAGGCCGTCGAAGAAAAGTTGAAAGAGGTTGAGGCTGAATTGCAAGCTACCAAAAAAAGAGCCCAATCTGCTGAGCAAGGGCTTAATGCTGCAAAGAAAGAGGTCGAAGCTATGAAGGAAGAAGCCAAAACCTCAAAGGAAGTGGCCAAAGCTGCGAAGGAAGAGGCCAGGGCTGCGAAGGTACGGGCTGATGCTGCTGAAGTAAGAGCTAAAAATGCAAAGGATCACCTATGTTTGGTCCAAGCAGCGAAGGAAAATGGGGAAGCAGAGCTTATATCCGAACTTGGAGAATTCAGTAACATAGGCGTTCGAAGACGGATTTTAGAGGGCCCTTCGTCAATTCGAACATCATCACCCTACTATTGATATTTCGATTTTTGGCATGCATAAATATTTGTAACTTCGTTAATTTGGTTGGCAAGAAACTGTTCAATATGAAATTTGTGTTTTGAAGCTCAGTTGTTTATAAGTGAGGATTTAGCAAGCTGTTCATAAGTCGAAATTGATGCTTGCCCGACGTGTTTGAATGCATTCAAGTTCCGGCCGACGTGTTTATAAAGACTAAGGGAGGAATTACCAAGTTGTTTGATTGCATTCAAAATGTGACGCAGGTGTTTATAAGTCGTAAGTGATGTTTGGCCGACGTGTTTGGATGCATTGAAGCTCTGGCCAACATTTTTGTAAAGCCTCAGTGAGGAATTACATGTTGTTTGATTGCATTCAAAATGTGACGCAGGTGTTTATAAGTGGTAATTGATGCTTGGCCGACGTGTTTGAATGCATTCAAGTTCTGGCCGACGTGTTTATAGAGACTAAGGGAGGAATTACCCAGTTGTTTGATTGCATTCAAAATGTGACTCAGGTGTTTATACGTCGTAATTGATGCTTGGCCGAGGTGTTTGGATGCATTGAAGCTCTAGCCGACGTGTTTGTAAAGCCTAAGTGAGGAATTACCAAATTGTTTGATTACATTCAAAATGTGACGCATGTGTTTATAAGTCGTAATTGATGCTTGGCCGACGTGTTTGTAATGCCTAAGTGAGGAATTGCCAAGTTGTTTGATTGCATTCAAAATGTGACGATGTGTTTATAAGTCGTAATTGATGCATGACCGACGTGTTTTAATGCATTCAAGATTTGGCGACGTGTTTATAAAGACTAAGGGACAAATTACCAAGTTGTTTTATTGCATTCAAAATGTGACGCAGGAGTTTATAAGTCGTAATTGATGCTTGGCCGACGTATTGGGATGCATTGAAGCTCTGGCCGACGTGTTTGTAAAGCCTAAGTGAGGAATTACCAAGTTGTTTAATTGCATTCAAAATGTGACGCAAGAGTTTATAAGTCGTAATTGATGCATGACCGACGTGTTTGAATGCATTCAAGATTTGGCAACGTGTTTATAAAGACTAAGGGATGAATTACCAAGTTGTTTTATTGCATTCAAAATGTGACGCAGGTGTTTATAAGTCGTAAGTGATGTTTGGCCGACGTGTTTGGGATGCATTGAAGCTCTGGCCGACGTGTTTGTAAAGCCTAAGTGAGGAATTACCACGTTGTTTGATTGCATTCAAAATGTGACGCATGTGTTTATAAGTCGTACTTGAATTTTGGCCGACGTGTTTGAATGCATTCAAGTTCTGGCCAACGTGTTTAAAAAGACTAAGGGAGGAATTACCATGTTGTTTGATTGCATTCAAAATGTCACGCAGGTCGTTATAAGTCGTAATTGATGCTTGGCCGAGGTGTTTGGATGCATTGAAGCTCTAGCCGACGTGTTTGTAAAGCCTAAGTGAGGAATTACCATGTTGTTTGATTGCATTCAAAATGTGACACATGTGCTTATAAGTCGTAATTGATGCTTGGCCGAGGTGTTTGAATGCATTGAAGCTCTGACCAACGTTTTATAAAGACTAAGGGAGGAATTACAATGTTGTCTGGTTGCGTTCAAAATGTCGCGCAGGTGTTTATCACTCGTAATTGATGCTTGACTGACGTGTTTAGAGGTATTGAAGCTCTGGTCGACGTGTTTATAAAGCCTAAGTGAGGAATTATCAAGCTGTTTAATTGAATTCAAAATGTGACACAGGCGTTTATAAGTTGTAATTGATGCTTGGCCGATGTGTTTAGATGCATTGAAGCTCTGACCGACGAGTTTCTAAAGCCTAATTGAGGAATTACCATGTTGTTTGATTGCATTCAAAATGTGACACAGGTTTTTATAAGTCGTAATTGATGCTTGGCCGACGTGTTTGAATGTATTCAAGATCTGGCCGACGTGTTTATAAAGACTAACGGAGGAATTACCAAGTTGTTTGATCGCATTCAAAATGTGATGCAGGTGTTTATAAGTTGCAGTTGATGCTTGGCCGACGTGTTTGAATGCATTGAAGCTCTGGTCGACCTGTTTGTAAAGCCAAAGTGTGGAATTACCAAGTTGTTTGATCGCATTCAAAATGCGACGCAGGAGATTATAAGTCGTAATTGATGCATGACCGACGTGTTTGAATGCATTCAAGATCTGGCCGACGTGTTTATAAAGACTAAGAGAGGAATTACCAAGTTGTTTTATTGCATTCAAAATGTGATGCAGATGTTTATAAGTCGTAATTGATGCTTGCCGACGTGTTTGGATGCATTGGAGCTCTGGCCGACGTGTTTGTAAAGCCTAAGTGAGGAATTACCATGTTGTTTGATTGCATTCAAAATGTGATGCATGTGTTTATAAGTCGTAATTGAATCTTGGCCGACGTGTTTGAATGCGGTCAAGTTCTGGCCGACGTGTTTATAAAGACTAAGGGAGGAATTACCATGTTTGATTGCATTCAAAATGTGACACATGTGTTTATAAGACATAATTGATGCTTGGCCGACATGTTTGAATGCATTCAAGTTTTGGCCAACGTTTTATAAAGAGTAAGGGTGGAATTACCATGTTGTTTGGATGCATTTAAAATGTGACGCAGGTGTTTATAAGTCGTAATTGATCCTTGACCGACGTGTTCGGATGCATTGAAGCTCTGGTCGACGTGTTTGTAAAGCCTGAGTGAGGAATTACCAAGTTGTTTGATTGCATTCAAAATGTGACGCAGGTGTTTATAAATCGTAATTGATGCTTGGCCGACGTGTTTGGATGTATTGAAGCTCTGGCCGACGTTTTTGTAAAGCCTAAGTGAGGAATTACCAAGTTGTTTGATTGCATTCAAAATGTAATGCAGGTGTTTGTAAGTCCAAATTGATGCTTGGCCGACGTATTTGGATGCATTGAAGCTCTGGCCGACGTGTTTGTAAAGCCTAAGTGAGGAATTACCAAGTTGTTTGATTGCATTCAAAATGTGACGCAGGTGTTTGTAAGTCCTAATTGATGCTTGGCCGACATGTTTGAATGCATTGAAGCTCTGACCGACGTGTTTGTAAGGCCTAAGTGAGGAATTACCAAGTTGTTTGATTGCATTCAAAATGTGACGCAGGTGTTTATAAGTCGTAATTGATGTTTGGTCGACGTGGTTGAATGCATTCAAGTTCTGGACGACGTGTTTATTAAGACTAAAGGAGGAATTACCAAGTTATTTGATTGCATTCAAAATTTCACGCAGGTGTTTATAAGTTGTAATTGATGTTTGGCCGACGTGTTTGGATGCATTCAAGCTCTGGCCGATGTGTTTGTAACGCCTAAGTGAGGAATTACTAAGTTGTTTGATTGCATTCAAAATGTGACGTATGTGTTGATAAGTCGTAATTGATGCTTGGCCGACGTGTTTGAATGCATTCAGGTTCTGGCCGACGTGTTTATAAAGACTAAGGGAGGTATTACCAAGTTGTTTCACTGCATTCAAAATGTGACGCAAGTGTTTATAAGTCGTAATTGATGCTTGACCGACGTGTTTGGATGTATTGAAGCTCTGGCCGACGTGTTTGTAAAGCCTATGTGAGGAATTACAAAGTTGTTTGATTGCATTCAAAATGTGACGCAGGTGTTTATAAGTCGTAATTGATGTTTAGCCGACGTGTTTGAATTCATTCAAGTTCTGGCCGACGTGCTTATAAAGACTAAGGGAAGAATTACCATGTTGTTTGATGGCATTGAAAATGTGACTCAGGTGTTTATAAGTCGTAATTGAAGCTTGGCCGACGTGTTTGAATGCATACATATTAACAAATAGAAAGAAACATTTAACAATCTTCGAACAGCTACGAAAAATTTTGTCATGATACATTCTTGCACTTCAAACTCTTTGACGCTTCCAGACTTTTCCACAGGTTTGTTGCTTTCCCTTCGTTACACCATCGCAAGGTGGGTTAAAGCACATTGGCAGAACATCCTCGGACTCGTACGGAAAGTTCATAGTGTCGAAGTGCTTCTCCAATCTCTCTTTTCCCCTATATTCCTCGGTCTCGACTTATAATCAACTCGAGACTCTGGATTAACCAACTCTAGCAACTGTATATGCAAATGCAAGATATGTTCAATAACTCCAAACCTGCAACAATATAGACAAAGTTAATCCCCATAATAAATGTTAACAAATATCTAGGACGAGCAGTAGGATTGGAAGAATACCGTAGTTCGTCGTTCTTCTGCTTCAGATATGTTGCATTTCGCTTCAAATATGTTGCTTTTCTGAGACAACTCCGAGCCTGCAACAATACAAAAAAGTTACGCCCAATAAAAAATGTTAACAAATATCTAGGACGACAAATACAACTGCAAGGATACCAAAATGAGTTCTTCTTTTGCTTCAGTATTTGAAAAGACATAAAAGAGACTTCATTCTGAAGCTGGAGTTAGGCACTGGAGAAGATATAAGAATCGTAAACCATAACCAAAATGATCCTCATCAACAATATAAGACGAAAACTTGTTAGACAAAGATAGAGGTCGGCGTGTTGAAATTGTGCTTTAGGGTTTGGTCATCCACAGAATGATGTATTTTATAGACAAAGATAGAGGCAGACGTTTTGATGATGAGATTTGAAATTTGAAATTTGAAATTTGAAATTTGAAATTTGAATGCACAAATGGACACATTGGCGGTTTCCAGATGTCATAGATTTGAGTTTCCACGATTTCATTGTTTTGGTTTGACACGTGTTTTGTTTTCCTTTAATGGTAAATTTTTGTTTTGATTTTTTTGTTGTGAAATTTTAATAGAGCGACACGTGTTAAAAGTTTCCGCTTGTGCTACCTACAAATATTATAGTTATAGATACGTTGATATTAATTTGTTAGCATTTTAAACCATTGGATTAATGCCACACATTTGGCTAGCAAAAAATTATGTAATCTGCAAACTATAATAGAGTTATAATTTTACCTTTTCTTACTTGTACTTTCTTCAGGATATTCTTTTTCTAGCTTTCCTAACTAATCCAATAAGACCTTGGAAGTTCTTTCCTAAATTTAAATTATTAGTAAGGTTACCATTAATCAATTATAGAACATGATTCAGTAATACAAAACAAAAACTAGATATTTTGAATGGCTCGTTTAGGTAATACAGAGAAGAATTTCTATTAAACATATAAGAATATCTTCTCAATGGTAAAAAAGAAATCTTGTAGTGTAATAAGAAGAGGTGTTCTAAGCTAAATTTGTAAATATTTTTGAAGATTTAATCTACATATTTTAAATGAGTTAAAACATTTATAGTTACATTATAAATAAAATTATTTAGAAACTAATTTTAAGCTATCAAATAAAAGAATTACTAATTAATTATAATCAAAATAATTATTTTTATTTATTAAATAATTATAAAATAAAAATAATAATTAATTTAATGATCAATTAATTCAAGATAATTAATATGTAACATTAATTAATAAGATTTTAATCATTTATATAATTAAATTCTAAATTCATCTCTAACTTAATTAAATATTAAATAAAATTTTAATTATAATATTACTATAAATTTTTTTATCAACAATAAAATAAAAATAAAGTATCGGCTTAAGAATAACAAAACAGAAATAAAATAAAATACATTTAAAATACTAAATATATACACAAACAATTTATTAAATTCACAGAAGCCGATGAGTTCCATATAGAAGTCAATGTTTTGGAGTCTCGTCCCTTTGTTTTGAACCCTTTGTCTCAGTGTGGCAATTGTTGTTACCAAATCTAGCCTCCAAATTCTTCTGAAATTTTAACTGTTTTTTCACTGAATGACTTCCATTTTTACTTGTTTCATACCTTTGTTTTGAACCCTTCATCATCTCAGTTTCTAAACCATCAACGTTACCATCTCTGACAACATCAATATCATCAGGATTATATCCAACCAAAAATAATCTGTAATCTTCATCCATTTCATCCTCTGAAATAGGACCCTCTTGTACTGACAAAATTGCCACATTTTCACAACTCTTTATGGTTGCTCTAGTACCACTATCATGATGATCGTGCTTTTGATGTTTAGTTGAAAGTTCCCGTCTCTTCCATCGTCTTTCTAACCTAACATCTCCATAATAAGGAATTATCTCATTCTCCCTAATCTCATAATCATCCAGATCAATCATCACCTTAGCACTCTCCATTTTCATTAAACAAGAACAGCCTAATCTTTTGAGACAGAAATACTTAATTCCTGAACATGCATAAAAGGGTACGAGAAGAGTGTGAAAAAAAATGTGAAACCAAAACTAATGGTGAAACAAAATGATAAAACTTATATAAGTCAATGTTAGAAAATAATTTTAGTGATAATAATGCAACTACTGTATTTAAAAATGACATGACTTAGAAGAGAGAATAATAGAAAATATCATTTATGAATAACAGGAAATAAAAATACAAATATTACTTGACTGTATCACAATTTATTAAATTGAAGAAAATGATACATACTAATACTTTATTTATCTTATTATAAATAAGAAAGAACATTTATTTATTAAAAAAGATTGAAGTTGAAATAAATAAAAGTAATGTATCAACAATTTGCAGAAGATTTTGGTACAATATAGTAATCTAAATTAAATTTTGTATGCACAATCGTTTAACATAAAGACGAGGGTATGTGAGAAAGACTTACTCTAAATTACCCTTCGACCGCACCTACACCCAAATATGAGAAAGTTACTCGACAACACCCAAGTATGAGAGTACGAAAGAAGTGACCCGATATAAGTGTCAAGACTATACTTTTCTAAATTATATTTATACAAACAAATATGGGTCCATCATTTCATTTGTGTGGTTGAAAAAATTTATTATTTATTAATTATTTATAAAACATACATGCATCACACTCAATTTTGAAGAAATCAATAAATTATGATATAATATTTTTTAATCTACATAAATATATTAACACTTGTTTAAATATAATTTATGAAATAATATATAGTTGATTTTGTGTAATATTTTTTATCTCATTAATATATAAAATTACATTTCACAATTATATAAGAACACTATTCTTTTTTTCAACCTTTTATGTATGGTTTTATAAAAATGATAAATTTGCTTATATTAATAATGTGTTGTTCTAGGAAATTATTTAAGATTAAGTTTTTTTTTTTATTTAAGAGAAGTTTATAGAAACTAAGAAGCGAAACGTGTATATAACAAAGCCTCAAGACACATTCTCAAAGCTAAATTTGATTTACTTAAAAGATTCATCATAATGGATTTTAGAGGAGTATCAAATGCATTGACTCATTAAAACCATTTTAGAAGAGTATCAAATGCATTAACTCATCAAAACATTATGTAATCACATAACATTTTTTCTACTTATGAGACAATAAAGAAAAATAAAATTATATTTATTTGATAATTAACTTTTAGAGGTTTTTATGGGGTTGGGGTTCAGCAAGGAGAAAAGTTTCTTGGGTAGCTTGGGACAAAGTATGTTTGCCCATCGAGATGGGTTGGTTGGGAGTGAGAGATATACATATCCTTAATTATGCCCTTGTTGCAAAGTGGAAATTGAGACTGAGATCCGAAAATGGTGGTGGTTAGAGAGACTTGATTGAATCCAAATATGGTGATCAGAGGGAGTTGGGAAAGTCTATGACATATATAAAAATTTTGAAATGGTGGAAGGATTTAGGAACAATTTGTGAGGAAAATAGAGAATACAACTGGTTTGATCAAAGGATAAGATGAAAAATTGGTAATAATAGTAGGATTAAATTTTGGGAGGATTGGTGGGTGGGAGAAGGAGCCTTAAAGGAAAAGTTTCCTATATTATATGGGGTCTCAGTACTAAAAGATAAGATCATTAGTGAGTTTGGTTTGAGGAATTATTTTAGAAATCCACAGATTTTCATATGGCGGATACCTTGGAGGAGAGGATTATTTGAATGGGAGAAAGAGTTGCAAAATCAGCTTGAGGAACTCATCAACAATGTTGTATGGAATACAAATATGTTTGACCAATCCTGTTGGATAGGTGAGAGTGTAAATGTCTATATAGTCCCTTATGGGTATTGGGCTCTAAAGGAGATTCCAGATGTTTAGAGTAATGAATGATTTAGTGAGATTTGGAGTCTTAAGGTGCTAGGAACAACCAAGATATTTGGATGGAGATTATTACTTGATAGACTATCTTCTAAAGTCAATCTTGAGAGGAGAAAGGATATGGTCTCGAGTAACCTGCGCCCTTTATATAATAAGGATGTGAAAATTTTACAGCATTTACTGATCACTTGTGTTAGGTTGCACAAAGATTGTGGCTCAAGTGTGACAATTGGGTAGGATTGTCCTTGATAAGATCGATTCACGTTGTGCTTGAAGAGGATTGAAACACTATGATTATTAAATTTTTTAAATTATTAATTAATTTTTTAATATTGATATTAACAATTGAAATCTATTATTCTCTTTTAATTAAATTAAAGTTTCTCATCATTATTTCTATATTTCATCTTCCAGTATTGGATTAATACTAAATTTAATATATCTTAATCGTTGAGTTCTTTCAATTAAATGGTTCGCAATATACCTAAGAGGAGATATAGAAAATCTCACTAATCTATCGTAGTTAGGGTTGTATTTTGATCTTATTATATAGATAAACAATATGGCTAGCAAATTGATGATAATATTTATGTTATTAGTAATGTGACCGTTGTTGGCACTATATTCATAGTAATTTTGATTTTAGGGCTGATTCCTCTAGATGATGTCTGACCTTTATAGTACTCTTAATTTAGTGTTGAAAATTTCCTTTTCCAATGAAAATGCCTTGTGATCTTACTTGGCTCAAATGAAATTCATTTCAAGTGTTTTAAAACTGTGTAAATAATAAACTCAAAAAAACACCATAAACATCTTCATTCATTTTCGACCTCTAAATAATGAATTCAACACTCGAAAGAAATAACGAAGTGTAACTTTTCTTTTGTGTTTTTACACACAATACTGCTCCAGCTCTTCAATTTTTACTTAAATTTTCATGCAAATAATATATGATCTAATTTATTAATTAATGTTTATTTTTAAACCATTAACATCGAAGCATTAATATTAATGTAGCATTTAGGTGCTCAACTAGGTTATTAGCTCATTGTTACAAAACAATAAGTGTTGTATTATTGATTTTCCAATCAACGCTCATCAAGAAATAATTACATTAAAATTGTTAAAGAAAAATGTTTCTAAAAAAAAAAAGGCGACAGTCAGCTTATTAGTAAAATCTGTTTTATAATAAATAATCACTTTTTATAATGAGAAAAACTTTATATTATATATATATTTTTTATATGAGAGTTTTTGGTTGACACGACTTTGAACCTGTTTATATATGATAAACATACAGAGTGAAGATTCAAATTCACCACTTTTAAGATTTTATACATAAATATGAAATTGATTGTGAGGTTTAGCAGAGTATGCAATTGTTACACTCTTTTTAAGGTAATGAAGAGGGTTGGTGGCACTTAATTGGTGGCATAATCGATGGATTCCTTTTATGTTAGATGAAAGACAGTACAAGAAAAAGTTAAAATAGCGTCAATAAATTTTTGTCGATCAAAAAATCGACTTAAATAGTGTCGGTTAAGGGTCAGGGTTAAAAATAAAATCTATAGCGTTGGCTAGGCCCACGCAAAATTCGTCGTAACGTTTTTAAGAAAAATAAAAATTGTGTCGATCTAGCCTACATAAAATAAAATAAAAAATAATTATTGTGACGACTTGGACCATGCTCAATTTTGCATCGGCCAAGCCCACGCTAAGTTAAATAAATTTTTAAAATTTAAAAATAATCACGACAAAAAAAATATAAATAAAATTAAATTAAATTTAAAAATAATAAAATTTAGAAATATAATACAAAATAATAATATTATTATTACATTAGTAAAATATAAAAGTAATAATAAATATATATATATATATATATATATATATATATATAAAAGATTGTAATTTAATAAAATTAAAAAAAAATATTTGATCATAATTTTTAAAATTTAATTAAATATTTAATCATAAAATATAAATAAATGATAATTAAATAATAAAATATAAATAAATGATAGTTAAAGTATAAAATATGATAGTTAAAAAATAAAATATGAGTAAATATAAGATATAATATATTAAAATATGCTTAATTTGTTAGGATATAAGATAAAGTTTTTAACACTTTTATTTGTTTTAAGTTTTATATAGTCTTTTTGTTTATTTAAATTAGGTAATGTAATGAGTATTAATTAAATTTAATTTTTATTTATTTTCAAAAAATTAAACTTTTTAGTTATGGTTTTTCTCACTCAAATCACAATCTTCTCTATTACAATTTTCACTATCACTTTTTTTCTACTCATAAACTTGCCTCCTTTAGTGTTTTATCTAAATTGAAATAAACTTTAAAAAACTTATATAAATGAGGTACTGGTTAGAGTATAAACTTATCAAATAAGAATAAATTTACAGAGTAACATAAGAGACTCATCATTTGAAACTATATAACAATTTATAAAATTTGAAAGTAGTTAAATTATTAATTTAAATAAAGGTTAGAATGCTAAAAAATAAAGTGCTAATAAATAATTATATTTGTTTTGCATATATATGTTAAATTGTATTTGTGTGTTATATTTTTATATTATACATAAGAATAAAAATTAAAGTTATTTGTAATTGAATATATTAAGTCATACATAAATATTATCTAAATATTAATAATACGATATAAAAAGAAAATAAATTGCCAAAAATTTAGGGTAATAATATCTATATAGTACCTAAATGTCATTATTTAAATTGATTATATCACACAAATTTGTTAATAACACAGTAAAATATAAAATATAAAATATAAAAAAATAATATTGATATGAAATAAAAAATTAAGTTTAATTTTTAACCTTTATTCAATCATAATATATTTAATTATAATTTTATTACTTATTAAATAATTTCAAATTTAATTATAATTTTATTAATTATAAGATAATTTTAATTATAATTGTATCAAGTATAAGATAATTAAATAATATTAATAATAATAATAATAACAATTATAATTATAATAATAATATTAATAGTAATAATAATAATAATAATAATTGTAATTGTATTAATAAATATAATGATAATCGTTATATGACTGAAAAGTTTATCTGTTATATTGGTTATGGGTTTTGTCTAATTGTTAGGTTGGGAGGTCCTCGATTCGAGTGGGTAATAAAACTACAAATAAAAATAGTATAAAATAAATTTTATAATTATTTTTATTTTTGAAAAATAAATTCAATAGTTTCTGTGTCGGCCTGACCCGCTAAATTATTCAGATTTTGCTCATTTCATATGCATTGAAATAAGTTACACACATGCGTCTACTGCCTCTTCCATATCCCATTTTGACATTTATTAGAAAACATTAAAATTACTACTTTTCGAGCAAAGCATTTTTTAAATTAATTTTAATCTAATTATATCTTGGTAACTCGACATATGAAGAAAACCAGAAATCTAATGTTCAAGCAAATGTTTTGCAGTAAACAACAGCAGCAACTATTTTGTGTTTTGTAACCTAATTCAGCATCTCACTACTATATTAATACGTTGACATACATTTCAACGTTTTATTTGCCTGCAGAACTAAGAAAGAGACATGGTTGACTATGACAATCAAATTTGGCATTTATGTATAAGACCTTCTAAGTTCCAATGCATGCCTGCCATTTGTATACACATTTAACGTTGTACCAATCAAAATCACATATCATTTATTTTCACAAATCATTCATTTAATATATAATATATAATGCACCTATTTTGTATTTGTCTTTGTTGCCAGCTAATTCAATGGCTACATGTAAAAGCATTTTGGATTCCAACATCTGCGTTTTATGGCTTTGTTGTACTAGCTTTGGGATGCTCATCCTTAATGTGTTGTATCTCACACTCCGCTTTTTATGTATGAAACGGTAAAAAGTCTGAAATGGAGTGATGAATTTGAATCTTCACCTTTGCATGACTGTCATTTATATTCAGTTTCTGTTGCAGCAATTACAGTCTAAAACGGTCAATTACAGCAATTCATTCATTGATGCTTTGTTTTTTATGTATTGCATGGCTGCCATTTGTATCAAAGAACCATGAATCAGTTTTTGTCATTACTGCATTATTCAAATCCTTTGCTTTGGTTTTTGAAAAAAGAAATTTGGTTGAACCTAGAAAAAGACCATTTTTTTTAATTATTTCCAAGAAAAGGCACAAAAACGTCTCTGGAACAGCAATGCATTGATGCTTTCTTGCATGCCAGTTTGTCATATTAGAAAGCTGGACTTCAGAAGAAGCCATAAAACAACCATGCATAGTTGAATTCCCTATGTTATATTAACGCTTCAATTAATTTTCCTATGTCAATTTTGTTAAGAAAATAACTATTTCAATTAATATATAATATCAACTATTATTCACTTTAATCTTTTAATTTACATTTTTTCTACTTGGGTTCTTACTTAAATCACGTCTATATATATTCTTATTAATAAATTAATCAAATATACAAATATTATTGTAGACAAAAGTGAAGATTTGTCTGTTAAAAGAATTACAGTTGATTCTCCAATAAAAGTAAGGTCTTAAAGTACAGTGGAAATTGTTTGCAACATATCTAAACCAGTTGACGGAAAATAGATTGTAGACATATGAGTTCTCCCAACCAACTTCTAAACCACAGAATTATACAAGCTCACCACCTTCAACATCAGATTAATCTTGAAAGAGAATGTGTTCTCAGATGATGTTTAAGAAAGATTGATATGAAAATTATTAAATTAATTAAAATAGTCATCAAATCTTACTAGCTCAAGAATAACAAAACATAAATAAAATAAATACACTCTTAAATTAATTATCAGAGTGCATAAATTAATTATCACAGAACTTAAAATACTAATTATATACACAGCAATTTGAGTATCCGAATACATGGCATTGAAAATTAATTATCACAGAACATAAAATACTGATTATATGCACAGCAATTTGAGTATCCGAGTACATGGCATTATCTTCATCATTCCAAACTCATTTATTTTTCGAATCCATCCTCGAATGTATATTTTACAACAGGTTTAAAAATCATCAATTGGACCTTCCCACTCAAACTACTTCCTCCTCCTTCTAAAGACTCATTCCTTTTTAAAGTCTCATTTTTACATTATTCACCCAAGCATCCTTTTGGCAAGAATTAGCAAAAATATTAGAATATTTTTATCTAAGATTAAAACCTCCTACCGAATTATCCTCTCACAGCAAAGTCTTATTACCTGAACCTAATTTCCCACTATAGCTATCCTATAACCATTGTCCTTCTCTTTTTCCTCGCATGCCTTTTTAAGATCTCTCCACATAAGACCTATCTATGTTCACCTCGAGACCTCGTCAAGACCTTGGATTGTAACATTTCCTTCCGTAGAACCTTGTCCTCCGTTCCTAACATTTATTTTCACTTCCTTAGTAATGCCTTATTAAAACTTTTCAATTCCAAAACACCTAATCCACCTTCATTCTTGCTTTTGCATATTTTATCCTAGCTAACTCAAGAAATCTTATGATGTTCATGTCCCCCATCCCATAGAAAATCTCTATGAAGACCTTTAATTCATAACCAAACAACCTGTGGAAGTTTGAAGAGTGACAACAAAAATAATGGCATTGCAGACAATATCGATTTAATCACACACACTCTACAAGATAGATATGAATTTTCGTTTCCATCATGGTAATCTTTTCCTAATCTTGGTAACCATCCCTTTCAAAAGTCTTTCTTCCTATGATTTCCTCTAATGTTAACCCCAAGACAAGTGAACGATATAGTCACAGTGTTATATTTCAACAAAGCTGCATATCTAAGTAATTGTAGCCTATTCGTTCCCATTCCAACAATTCTGCTCTTTTCATAGTTAAATTCTTATCCAGATGCAAGCTGGAAGTAACAAGGATATTTTTGTTGCAAGCTCTAAGTACAAACATATTGTCAGCTACAAAATGTAACATACTAATCTTAATTTTCCGCTTTCCCACCTTCTTTACTTCTAAAAAACCTTTGCTCTCGGCTTCTCTCACAGCCCATGCCAATCCTTCAACAACTATTAAGAACAAAAATGGGACAAGTGGATCACCTTGTTTAAGCCCCTTCCCAAGAACAAACTCTGATGTAGGATTGCCATTTACTAAATAGATATCGTAGCAGACCTAAGGTAGCCCAAGATCCATTTTATCCATTTATTGCTAAAACCTAATCTCACCATCATATACTCCAAAAACTCCCAACTCACTGTGTCATATGCCTTTTCAAAATGAATTTTAATGAACACGCAATCCTTCTTTTTACTTTTCATGATTGTCTATCACTTCATCTGCCACCACCTCCAAATCCAATAACCCTTTATGCTTTAAGAAAGTTGATTGTTTGTCACCTATGACCTTGTGTAGAACTAATTTCAATCTCCTAACCAGGACCTTAGATATAATCTTGTATGGGCATCCTATTAGTGAGATGGGTGTATACTCATCCAAACCTTAAGGATTTATCAACTTTTGGGATAAGAGTGATGAAGGATGCATTGTTACCTCGTGGCTAGTTGTGGATATTTTAGTTGCAAGTTTTGAGTACAAACTTTGAGGAATATCAATCTTTGTAATAAAATTAAAGTTAAAACCACCTTGCCCAATACTTTTAGTACCTCCACACTCTCACACAGCCTGTTTAATTTATCATCCTCATTAATCTTTGAGAAACTAATGTTGTCTAGTTTAATAGTATGGTGTTGATTTTTACAAAACTATGATGAAACTAATTTTTTTATTTCCTCCCTGACCCTACACAATTCATCACACCATTCATTATCCATATATATGCTTTTAATTGTATTTTTTGTTATCCTTCACTTCAACATAGTGTGAAAATATCTTAGTATTTAAATCACATGCCTCCAACCATTTTGTTTTAGCCTTTTGATTTAACCTGACCTTTTGCTCACTGCTCATAATAAATCTTCCTGAGTTTAGCCAACAAACCCCTCCTCTCAACTATTTCTTGTTCATTTAGGCCAGTCTTTATCAATTCTACCAAGGTTCCTAGTATTCAATATTACTTAATTTTTACTTCTATTAATGTCTCCAAACACTTTCTTATTCCAAACTCTCAAATCATTCTTTAAATTTTTAAATTTCTCCTTCACCACTCATATTTCATTGCCGTCCAAAGTAGATTCTTCACATTTTCCATAAACCAAGATGACTTTTCCAAACATGTACTTTTCTAAACGATGTGGGTCCCCAATTAATTGAGTCGTGTTTAAGTATCAATGTTCAATAGTGTGATGCTCACTTATCCATAACGTATTGTTTACTATGAAGCCACTTATCCAACCATTCTAAAAATACTAATATTCTATCCATAATGTTCACATTTTTATATCTCATTTTTTTTTGTAAGATAAAACAATGAAAATGGTTTAGGATCTCTAATGTATTTTGTTTACTCTTTGTTTGAGTCCCATAATGAATAACAGCATAGTATTAAGTTTGTTGTGTATATCTTTCTTCGTAGCAACAAATAAGGCCTATAATAAATAATATTGAAGACTCAAAAGATAAAATATTATCTACACCAAGATTGTAAACAAGGTACAACAGAAAACAAAAAAGATGGGACAACAATGCTTATAACACATAGATATTTTTTCAATGTAGCAAGAAGGTCACCCTCATTTATCCTTCCAAAAGTACGAAACTGAATATTTTAGTACAACATAATAACTTAAAAGACTTTATAAATCATGTAATTAATATTTTAGTATAATGTGTTTATTAATTAAATATTCAAATCAACAATAATTTCTTTACTATCTAACAGATAAAATAAACTTCTATATTTTAGTGTCACAAAACAAAAGTATAGTTAATCATAATATATAAAATTAAACAAATATATTATCAGTGTTTTTAATTATTTAAACTTTTAAGTATTTGATTTAATATACTACTGTATTTACCATAATTAATCACAATGGAGTTCCTAATAATCAAATCTTTAATTTACACTAACCAAGTAAAACAGTATAGTAATATTATTCATTAATATTATAATTTTTAGCGATGAGTAAATATAATAGGTTGATCCCTATTGAATATAAATAATCATATAATATTGATATATATTTGTTTAGATAAACAGAATTATGATAAACTCTTCTATTACATATTTTTTTCTTAAAAAACTAATCATTTAGTTTCCAAAAAAGATATTATATCGATAGAATTTATTTTACAGTAGCTGTTAAAGTTTAGATTATTAGTTTAATAATTTTAATAACTAAATATTACAAGTTATAAAATTATTTTAATTAAATTAAATGTTCTTATCATTATAATGTATATACTTGAATTTATCCATAATATTAAGTTTAATATGAAACTTTTAATTGACTAATGAGACAATCTTTAATTGAATACAATTTATTTTATGCTATTTTTCAGAAAGATATTAAATAATATATTTATGTATTTTTTAGTAAAAATATTATTTCATAATTTATACTAATTTTTAAAAAGATGTTAAATAATACATTTATGCATTTTTAAATCAAAATATTATTTCATATTTTATACTAATTTTTAAGAAGGTGTTAATATATTAATGCATATTTTAAAAACTATTATTTCATAATTTTTTATTTTTTTTAATTTTGATTTCTACCTATTCTTTTGTAAAAATAATTAGTTAATAATAAAATTTTTCAAACACATAAATCACATGGTGGTCCCTCATATTTCCCTATATAAGTTTAACCTAATTCTCATTCTCTATGACTTTGTACTTCTCCGGCTCCTTTGCTTTTTTCTTTCTCACTTTCATATTTCTTATTTGCTATGTCGGAGGAAGCTGCAAATGTAGGTTAATCTTTTAAGTAAGTAAACCTTTTTCAGATTCTTTCAACCACCATGTTAAACGATTGAGGTAGTAGAAAAAATTTAAGAATACATTGTATTGAAATCTTCTGCAAGTTCTTATTAATTGCTATTTTGATTTTTTCAATAAGCTACTGTTCTTTCTTATTCATTTTTTAGACATAGAAAATCATTTTATATGTTATAACAGTTTCTAAATAATATAATGTGATTTCGCAGATAGATAAGAAGAAAGACATCATTGCGAGAGATACCATTGGAGAGGAAATAATAACACTAATGGTATTATAGTTATTTATTCATCAAAATTATTTTCATTGTCTTTCTTTACAAGGAATTTATTATTGTGAATAAAATAATTTGTTTTACTCTTTTTTATTAGAAAAATATTTTATAAATATAGAAGTAATTTCAACTTATTCAGAACATGAATGTTTTGGATGCTATGTTTTACAAAAATTATAAATAACTTGTTCTTGATCTTAGATGGATTGATGAGATTTGATAACTGTTTTATTATATTTAATGGTTTTTCCTGATATTAATAATGTGGTATTACAAATATTACGATTTATACTTACCTGTATTTTCACCTATATTGATTTGATTTTATTATTAACTAAATACGTGTAAGATTTAAGACAACAAATAATATTACTTTGGAGTACATTAAAAACAATTAAACAATTAAACAATTTGTTAAATTATGATTTTTATGTATCTTTTTAATTAAGTTTGTACTGTAATCTTTTGCTTCAAGACATATATGTGTGTCAATGATATTTCATTTTGTATTTTATTTCTGTCTTACTAATTTGTTGTCTGTGAAACATTAAAAAAAAATTAAAGATATAATTTCAATGAAACTTTAAATTATTTGTACGATTGAAAGTAATATCAGTTTATTATTAAATTCAGACTTTTTTCACCATACTTATTTGTCTTTTTTTTAAATTATTTTATTATTACAAACCTTTATGTTGAATATAATATATAATGTAATAAATTATTATTAATTTTAACAAATTATAAAATTTATAAAAAACAAAATTTTACAAATTCATAATAACTAAAAAGGGTGGTTTAGGCAAGTTTTTATATTTCAAAAATTAATATATTGAAAACTGTTATAATATATTAGCAAATTATACTTTAACACTGCTGCTTATGAAATATATTTATTTAATCCTCATTTTATTTAATAAAGCATTATATAAAAATAAAATAATAACTTATTTTAATATCAGGGGCTGTGATTTACTGTATACACTGTCAAATTATTAGTATTTTTAGAATATTCATCCTTTCATACTGGATAAGTAAATTACAGTCCATTGATATTGAAATAAATTATTATTATATAATATTTTATTAAGAAAAAAATTATTAATATATTATAATTTGTTTTCTTGTCATAGTAACGTGAGATTCATGGATTTTTTAATCAACCCCGCATTAGATATCATTATTTAACTGTAAGTTGTTACAAGTAAATAATATTTGTTTTTTGTTTACTTTTATTTATAAATGATGTTTTCTATTATTTTTTCTTCTAAACCATGTCATTTTTAACACAGTAAAGAAGAGAAATAGAAAGTAACATTAGTTGTTATCATCACTAAAATTATCTTCTAACGTTGACTCAAATACGACGAATTCATCGTGTGTTGTGAATTAAATAAATTGCTGTGTGTATGATTAGTATTTTAAGTTACATGCACGAGATAATTAATTAATTTGAGTGTGTTTTATCTTTTATTTATGTTTTGTTATTCTTGAGTCAAAGCGAGGTGGTTGGATCTATATGTTTAACTTCTTTTTAATAGTTTTTTTCTTATTATTGTAATAGAGTTGAAATATTTTTAAGTATTTTGTTGTTAAAAAGAAAAAAAATACGCACTAGAATAAGTTATGTTTTGAATTTTTTATAAATTTTATTTTTTAATAATTTAATCAGTAAATTTAATTCCTGAATGTGATGAGAGAGAGTATGAATGTCTAACGCTTTTTCATATAGCTCCCTCAAATAATAAGAATTTTGTGAGTGTCACTCTCTGATGTTTGGATTAAAGTTTTATATCGTTTAATATATATCAATGTTTCTGTGAATTCTGTGACATGCATTTGATCTGTCATAAGACTTTGACGTATCAGAAAACATTGTTGGTGGATTTCTTATACTATGACGTATCAAAGACATGCATTGATATATATTATTGCAAACTTTAATCCAAATATAAAGTCACATAATTCGTATTATTGCAAACGGACATCAAATTTCAAATGAAAAGTGTATCCAGTGTCTTATTTCACCGAGTTATCTAAAAAAGTTAGATAGAGATTCATACTCTTTCTCATTACATTAAGAGGAATTAAATTTGCTGATTAAATTATAGAAGAAATAAAATTCATAAAAAAATTTCAGAATTAGCTTATTCTACAGTGCATAAGTATTTACTTTCAAATTTAATTCTAAGATGCAATTATTCTTCTATTATATCCTTAAGTTAGAATCTAGCCATATAGTTGTACTTCTGCAAATGTATAATAAACAATTCACATATAAGAAGCCAAAACACAATAATACAACTCTTAAATTTCAAGTATTACAAGTAATAAGTTCATTTCTACAATCAATCTAAATTAAAGTTGAAGTTTGTTTATAACTTAAGTTGAAATTTTGAGACAAAATTAAATCTAAATTAAAGTTGAAGTTTGTTTATAACTTCAGTTGAAATTTTGAGACAAAATTAACTTCCTTGTTCCAAATTTTCTTTTCCATTATTTCTTCAGCATACCACCTTTTAATAAAAACAAAATTATCCCATCTAAGTTACACGTACCTTAAATGCAAAATTCATTAAATTAAAGATTAACAATAAATCAGATTTAGTTATCATTTTTATTTTATCCACACATTTATTAGTTGTATAAAATACTATTAGAAATATATGAACTAAGTTCAGTAATATGAGTTGAATTTTCAAATATTTTTTAAGCAAATAAGTTATCTTAATCGACTTACTCTTTTAAAAGAGATCAACTTTTTTTAGTAGAGAAAAGTAAAAAGCTATTTTATGTTTTAATGTGCATATTTATATCTTGTATAAAGATTGACGTAACTCTATTATCTTATTTAATTTTATTTATTATTATTGATAAAAAAATCATAAAATTAGAATTAAATTCAAATAAAGATAAGAGAGTTATATTTAATTGTTTAATTACTCTTATTTTATCAATCTACCATGTGTTATAAGACTCGTGTAATAAAAAAACACAAAAAATTTATCTTTAAATTTATGTTTAGTGTGGAAGTTAAATAGTAACTTTATCTTACGGTAGCATTTTTGTTTTTAAAATTTTTTTTTTGAGTTTCTGCATAATCTCAATGTATATATAAGAAACGTTAGCAATAATTTCATTAAGCACCATCTTCTATGCATTGAGATAAGTTTCACGACGCATGCATCTAATGTTTAATGTTGTGGCCTCCAAAACACATATAAAGAAAATGTTTCTCGTGTTTATAACATAATTGACCATCTCAATGCTAAAACAATTTAGTTTCACTAATTACCATCATTTGCAATTAATTATTCTAAAGTTACAATATTAAAAAGATGGTGATTGCAAAATTTGAGGTCTTATGTGTTGCTCAATTATCATGAAATTATAAGTTATAACAAAATTGCAACAAACTATATATCAGCTATGTTGTTTGCAACACTTTAATAAAACTCTACCCAACAAGATGGAACAAATAGCCTAATTTTGTATATATATATACATAGACAAATATTGTGCAACTATACTTCATGATTTTAATTAGAGGGTTTATAAACTTGAAAGGAGGGTATGTTTTTTTAGTAAAGTCGGGTATGGCTTTTTTAAACTTTCTATTTTGACGAGGAGAGTTTGCTATGGTACATTTTTGTTCTTTTAGTTTTCCATTGTATATAAATTAGATCTTTGTTTTCCGTTGTGTATAAATTAAATCTTTGTACATGGATTTTATATATTTTTTTTATTAGTAAAAAACATACTAATTTGTTATTGCAAGTTCCATCCTAATAAATAAACTTTTTTGTTATCATAAAATAAAACTGAAATGGTTTTAACTATACAAACATTTATGTACGTAATGTAATCATCAATTACCACACAATAATTTATAGAATTTCATATGAGAATTACATATCCTGTTAACGAGCATTATCTTATAGCATTTATCTATTTTTCAACTTAATTAAATTCATTTTAAGCTTTTTAAATTTATTATCTGAATGTTTCACACAAGTTATCATATAGAATTGATTCCATTAACATGATATGACTAGTTGGAACTGTATACTTCATTTATAAGATATGTTAATTTTTTTTCTTTAAACAGTGAAATTGTTTAAACAGTGAAACTTTTTAACTCCACCACGATAAAAAAAAATTAATAAAACAAAAATAAAATATCATCAACTTAGGTCAAAACAAAAATATATTGAAATTGAAAAAACAAAAAAAAAATGAAAATAAAAAAAAAAAAAAAACACTAGAAATTTAACGAGAGAATACGTAAAAGTAGTAGAGTCTCTATATTTAACGACTCGTCTAATTCTCTTTCGAGAAGTTCCCAGGTAACATCACTTGCTATCTCGTTATATTCACGAATAAATGCCATGACCTCAAACTGTATTAGAGTTTCATATTTTTTTGCATAACTAATCACACATTGTACATCATTCTCATCTTCAATTGCCACTGATCGATAAGAAGTACTTAGTTTATTCGTTGTTACTGGACAACGATAACACAAATCAACCTGTGTATGATTTTCCATCTGAAGCTATGAAAAAATTGCGAATAGTTTGTTTCAAAGCAAACAAAGTCATATAGTTGTTTAGTTCAAGATATTTACTAACTTCACTCACATTTCTTTTTTTTTTTTACAGCGAAGATGATAACGGTTAATTGTTGGTTTAATTTTATACAGATTTGTTAGGATTTTTAGAAGTAATTTTGTTTTAATTAGAGGTTTTTAGGAATTCTGTTTTAATTAGAGATTTTATTGTTGATTTTTCCATTTATTATGTTTTGATTGTGGGAAGAGAAAATGCTCTTGAGAATTAGGTAAAGTCCGAAGGGAGAGACAACAAGAGGTGCTGGAATTAAGGAAAGGAGTAGAAAAACAGATTATAAGTGACTTCATGCTTAAGCTAAAGAAGTAGCTCGAGCTAAAACTCACTTAAATCAGAGAGAAGCCCTAAACGAAAGTGTCAACGCCACTGAAGGTGGGAAGTACGAAATAACGGCCGCTCTTGAACCGAAGGCAGGGATTGTTTATAAAAGAGAGGCTAGGTTGAACATGGGGGCATCCATCATCTTTGGAAGATCTCTTGAAGCGCCGTCGTGATCAAGAACTTTTCTTTTCCTTTTCTATTGTATTTTCATGGCTACCATGTGTAGCTAACTTCTCTTCTCCTTGGGATTGAAGTAAATTCTCAAATTCACATGCACTTTTAATATTGTTTTTATGTCATTTAATTTAAATACCTTTGTTAACGTTTCATTTAACATTTATATATATTAAATTTCTCATTTTGACTGGAAAGCATTATTTGAAATTGGAACTAAATGCTCAACTCATTGCATGTATACGTTCAGAAATGAAGTGTAATGTAATGACTGTTCATTGCAAATGTTCTTAATGTTGATTAAATTAATCTAGTAACTAGGAATAGATCTAGGTATTTTAATTTATGAATTTCAATGCTAGAGGAATCAAGTTGAAAAGGCTTTTATTTGCACAGAAGGGTAATTTAATGAGATGACATGATTACTTAATTATGAGTGTATGAGAAGGAGAGAGAGTTACAATTCAATCCCAAGGTTTTTAATCATCTTTAATTCATTCATTTATATTTGATTGTTGTTAAATTCTAAGAATTACAACACAAAATCAAATCCATCTTTATTAACTATTTTTGCTCACAATGTCATGATACATATTCAATATTCAATTATATAATCTGTTCCCTGAGGATACGATACTGGACTTATTGTCTATATTACTTGCGACATCAGTATACTTGCTGATAAATTGGTTAACAAGTTTTTGGTGCCGTTGTCGGGGAACGGTGAAGAATTGGGAATTGAATTGTGTATTAATTGCGTTGTGAATTACTGATCTTTCTTGTGATCGTGATCTTTTGTTAGACAGTGGTTGATGCGTCTGAGAAATCAAAGGACAGAAGAACAATTGTTATTTGATCCAGATATCAATAAGACGTTGAGACAACTCAAGCAAAGGAAAAAGGGTGAGCAGAAAAGTCAGTCAAAGAATAAAACTGGTGGCGAAATCATGACAGAAGAGGCCAACGGTCATGTTGATCCGCCACAAAGAAGAGTACTGGGTGATTATGCTTTACAGCAAGGGCCCAGACATTTTTCAAGCATAGTTGTTCCTAACACAGGTCGAGCTATTGAAATAAAGCTAGCACATCTGACGCTGGTTAGTGCTAATCAATTCACAAAAATGGAGCATGAGGATCCTTATACTTATTTGTCAACATTCTATGAATTGACGGCTACCATGGGATTCGAAGATTAGGATAAAGACGCTGCCTATATGAGGTTGTTTCCTTTCTCGTTAACTGGAAAGGCAAAAGAATGGTTAAAGTCGCATCCTAATCAAAGCCTGACGCGCTAGAGTGATGTGGAGGAAAAGTTTTTACATAGATTTTTCCCTCCATCCCGATTCATAAAGGGTAGATCAGAGATCTCAAATTTTAGACAAGGACAGGATGAAACCTTGTGTGCAGCATGGGAAAGATTCAAGGTGCTGCTTAGAAGGTGTCCTAATCATGGTTTTGAAGACATTGCACAGTTAAACATTTTCCGTAATGGATTGAGGCCGTATACAAAAATGATCCTTGATGCAGTAGCAGGAGGAACCATGATGGTAGTGGATGTGGAGCGTGTCACTCGAATTATAGATGCTCTAGCCTCAACAAATTATCAAGCACAATATGACAGGCAGAGTGTGCAGAAGAAAGGAGTTTTTGAGTTGAATACCACTGATGCAATTTTAGCACAGAACAAAATCATGACACAGCAGATGGAAGCTTTGACTCAGCAAATGGCAAAATTGCCACAACAGTTGCAGACTGTTAATTATCAAGCTCCATTATTGCGGTGTGATTTTTGTGGAGGAAACCATGTAAATGGGAATTGCTCACAGCAGATTGCAGCAGGAGCAACAACTGAGGAAATATAGTATATGGGGAATCCTGGCAGGCAGAATGGTCAGTAGGGGAATTATCCAAACAATTCTGGTAGGCAGCCTGTGTATCAGCAACAACAACCTACACTGTATGATAGAACTAGCAAGCTTGAGGAAACTTTGGAGAAGTTTATGCAAGCTTCTTTGACCAATCAAAAAAATTAGGAGGCATCTTTGAGAAATTTGGAGACTCAAGTAGGCCAATTGGCTAAGCAGTTATCAGATCAGCAAGGGGGGCAATTTTCAGCCAATACTCAGCCTAATCCGAAGGAGCAGTGTAAAGCAATCACCATTCGTTGTGGGAAGCAAGTTGGTTCCGACGTGAATATAGAAGCTGTTGAAAACAACCAGACAACAAATGGCGAAGGCAAAGTAGGAGAGGAAATCCCACCAAAATTGATTTCATCTGAAAACAACACAGAAGGTAGAACACAGGATGAAAATAAGTCTGATAAAATTCAGAATTGGAGGAAGATCCAAAAGGGTGTACCATTGAAACATGTGCCGTATCCACATGCACCCTCCAGACGAGAAGCTGAGCAGCAATTCATCAGATTCACTGAAATCCTGAAGAATTTACATAACAACATACCTTTTACAGAAGCATTGCAACAGATGCTTATCTATGCACGTTTCATGAACGAGTCACTGACTAAGAAGAGGAAATTTTCGGTGGAAGAAAGAGTGGAATTAGAGGCAGGGTGTAGTGCCATCATTCAGAAAACGATTCCACAAAAATCTTGTGATCCTGGGAGTTTTACACTACCAATCTCGGTGGGTAATTTGTATGTGGGGAAGGCATTGTTGGACTTCGGTGCAAGTATCAACTTGATTCTGTTATCCATGCTAAAGAAAATAGGAGAGATAGATGTCAGGCCTACACAAATGACATTGCAGTTAGCAGATAGATCTATCAAGCACCCATATGGAGTGGTTGAGGATTTGCTGGTGAAGGTAGATAAATTCCTCTTTCGAGTTGACTTTGTGGTAATGGTTATTGAGGAAGATGTGGATGTACCTTTGATTTTGGGAAGACCGTTTATGAAGATAGCAAAGGTCATCATAGATGTGGATAAAGGGAAGTTGAAGGTCTGTGTGGAGAATGAGGAAGTGAGCTTCAATGTTTTTGAGGCCATGAAGCATCCTAATGACAAAAAGGATTGTTTTAGGCTTGATGTGATAGATGAAGAATACAGTCAAGTGCAAAAGAGCTTAGGCAGTTTAGACACACTGTTGCAAGTCATCACCAAACCTGTAGAGGAGTTAGTTGAAATGGGTGATATAGAGGCTTTAGCCTTAGCTACCGAGTTAGATCAAGCTAAGGAATTTTTACAGAAGACAGAAAATAGAGAGAAACTGGTGACAGGTTATGTTGTTGCAGAAGAGGCACCAGAATTGAAGGTTTTACCACCACACCTTAAATACAATTTTCTTGGTGGAGATGTGAAGAAACCAGTAATCTGAAGTAGTTTGTTAACTGCTGATGCAGAGGAACAAGTAATTGAGGTGCTGAAACTCAATCAAGAGGCTATTGGTTGGCAACTGTCAAACTTAAAGGGAATCAGTCCCGCTTATTGCATGCATCAGATACATATGGAGGCTAATTTTAAACCAATTGCACAGCCACAGAGGAGATTGAATCCAGCCATGAAGAAAGTAGTAAAGAAGGAAGTGCAGAAACTGTTGGAAGCTGGGATGATTTATCCCATTTCAGACAGTACTTGGGTAAGTCCGGTACAAATGGTCCCAAAGAAGAGTGGAGTAATTGTTGTCCACAATGAGAAAAATGAACTGATCCCCACAAGAACAGTCACTGGCTGGAGAATGTGCATTGATTATAGGAAATTGAATCTGGCAACTAGGAAGGATCATTTTCCTTTGCCATTCATGGACCAGATGCTGGAGAGGTTAGCAGGGAAAACCTATTACTGTTTTCTGGATGGCTATTCAGGCTATAATCTGATTACAGTAGATCCACAGGATCAAGAAAAGACAACTTTCACATGTCCTTTTGGTGTGTTTGCGTATAGAAAAATGTCATTTGGACTGTGCAATGCACCAGCCACTTTTCAGAGATGCATGTTGGCTATCTTTGCTTGATTTGGTGGAAAGTTGCATAGAAGTCTTCATGAATGATTTTTCAGTTTTTGGCTCATCTTTTCAGTCTTGTTTGGAGAATATGAATACAGTGTTAAGAAGGTGTGTTGAGACAAATTTGGTGCTGAATTGGGAGAAATGTCACTTTATGGTCACATAAGGTATTGTACTGGGGCACAAAATTTCTGAACGTGGCACGGAAGTAGACAAGGCAAAAGTGGAGATTATAGAGAAACTGCCATCACCCACGAATGTCAAAGGGATAAGGAGCTTTCTTGGCCATGCTGGTTTTTATAGAATATTTATCAAAGACTTTTCAAAAATTGCAAAACCATTGTGCAATTTGTTGAATAAAGACACACCTTTTAACTTTAATAAAGATTGTTTGGCGACATTTGACAAATTGAAGCAGAAGCTGACCACAGCCCCAAGTATCACTGTACCTGATTGGAGTTTAAGTTTTGAACTTATGTGTGACGCTAGTGATTATGCAGTGAGTGCTGTTTTGGGACAGAGAAAAGAGAAGTTGTTTTATGTAATACACTATGCTAGCAAATTCTTAAATGATGCTCAGAGTAATTATACTACTACTGAAAAGGAATTGCTAACAATTGTGTATGCTTTGTAGAAATTTAGAGCCTATCTCATAGGTTCTAAGGTGACAATTTATACAGATCATGCTACCATCAGATATTTGTTGACCAAGCCAGAATCAAAGCCCAGGCTAATCCGCTGGATGCTGTTACTTTAGGAATTTGATCTGGAAATTAAAGACAAGAAGGGGAGTGAAAAGCAGGTGGCTGATCATTTGTCTAGATTGGCTAATAAAGCAATTACTGCAAAAGAAGCTTAAGTAGTGGATGAAATTCCTGATGAGAAGCTGTTGGTTGTACAGGAAAGGCCATGGTTTGCTGATATGGCAAATTTCAAAGCTGCAAATATTGTTACTGAAAACATGGATTGGCAGCAGAAGAAGAAATTGTTTAAAGAGGCCAAGCAGTACATCTGAGATGACCCCTATTTGTTCAAAATAGGGGCTAATAATTTGTTTAGAAGGTGTGTGACTAGCAGGGAGGCACAGAGCATCTTGTGGCATTGTCATAATTCTCCTTATGGAGGACATTTCAATGGTGAGCGCACTGCAGCAAAAGTATTACAGTCTTGTTTTTACTGGCCAACATTGTTCAAAGATGCACATATGCATATACAACACTGTGATAAATGCTAGAGGACAGGGAACATCTCGAAGAGACATGAAATGCCTTTGAAAAACATTCAAGAGATTAATATGTTTGATTGTTGGGGAACTGATTTTATGGGCCAGTTACCAAGTTCACTATCTAATGAGTATATTTTGGTAGCAGTAGAATATGTTTCCAGGTGGGTTGAAGCTATTCCAACACAGAAAGCTGATTCAAAAACTGTAATCAAATTTGTCAAAAAACACATCTTTTGCAGATTTGGTACACCATGGGTCTTGATCAATGATGGAGGAACACATTTCTGTAATGTGCAATTGAAAAAAGTACTAGACCATTATGGAGTAAATCATCGAATTACCACTACATACCATCCTCAGAGTAATGGTCAAGCTGAGGTTTCCAACAGAGAAATTAAGAGGATTCTGGAGAAAACGGTTGCAACCTCACGCAAAGATTGGGCTTTGAAGTTAGACGAAGCACTGTGGGCTTACAGAACAGCCTATAAGACACCCCCTGCGTTATCTCCTTTCCAACTGATCTATGGGAAGGCTTGTCATCTTCCTGTGGAACTAGAACATAGAGCTTTTTGGGCACTCAAGTGGCTTAATTTTGACTCTAAGGCTTCAACAGAGATGATGATGCTTTACTTGAATGAATTGGAGGAAATGCGACTGAATGCATACAATTCTTCTCGTTTATACAAAGAAAGAGTTAAGGCATATCATGACAAGAAGCTGTTGAAGAGGGAATTTCAAACTGGACAACTGGTTTTGTTGTTAAACTCTCGATTGAAGTTGTTCCCAGGAAAGTTAAAGTCCAGATGGTCAGGACCATTTGTGGTAAAGCAAGTTAGATCACATTGAGCTGTGGAAATAGAAGATGCTAAATCCAAAAGAAGTTGGCTAGTGAATGGGCAACGACTAAAACACTACAAGGGTGGTGAAGTTGAAAGGCTCATAGCACTAATCACTTTGAGGGATTAGGAGTCAGCGTCAAGCTATATGACGTTAAACGAGCGCTTGCTGGAAGGCAATCCAGTATTTAAATACTTTTGAAATTCATGCATAGTAGGTATAGGTTTTGTTAGGACAAATTAGGGTTGTTTGAATTACAGTTAGAGTAATTTTTAGCTCTGAGCTATTTTCAAAGCTTAAGCTAAATGTCACTTAGCGCCTATCTTAGCGTAGTTTAAATAAAACATAACACTGCCTTGGTTTACAAGACTTTATCACTGAGCGAGTTTGGACGATTCGACTTCGAGCTTTCTGCACAGAGCACCCACGCATTGTTCAGGCAGCATTCTAGGAATTAAGGTAGGATTTTTTCATTGTTGTTGATAAATGCGAAGTTGCCTGTGGTCATGACAATCATCTTAGAGTTAGTTTATCCATGGTAGAATAGGTTCTAAAATTTGTTGCAAGTAGTTAGGGTTACATTTTGGGCGAAAGCTTTGGTTTTTAAGGTTCATAACTGTTAGATGAAAGGGTAGTGAGGTTTGTAGGAATCAATTGGTGCTAACAGTGGTTTGCAGGGAAAATGCCGAGAGTAAAACATACTGCTGTTAGGGGATGTCCAGCTAAACGATACAGAGGAGAAGATCAATTTTTTGATGAAGCCATTCCCTCCGACACGCCGGAACAGGAGCAGTCAACAAATATATAGGCACAACAGAGTGCTCAGAAGTTCCTGAATGACAACAAAGTTAGAAGGTATGAGCAGATTAAGCTTGGGGTTCATTGCGAAAAGAAGAGTACACCTCAAACCTGGGGATTGCGACCCTTTCTTAATGGGGATTCTAAGACGGAACTGGAGGAAGTTGGCCGAGCCGATGAAAAAGTTTGATGCTGAGATTGTAAGGGAGTTTTACTCCAATGCTTACCTGGAACGTCAGAAGAGGCATAGAAGGAAGACCATGGTAAGAGGAAGGTGGATTAGGTACAATCCTCAAGCTATTGATGACCTTCTGGAGAACCCTTATCGCAGACAAGAGGAGCAATGCCATTATCTGAGATTATGTGGCAGGAAGAAAGGGTTTAACAGTAGGAAGGTGGCAACAGTGGTTTGCATGCCAGGAAAGGGGTATCAATTGACTGAGGCTGGGAAGGAAACACGTATAAGGAGAAGGGATATGAGGACATTGGCGCAAGTTTGGCTAACATTTATGATGGCAAATGTCATGCCAACTGGACATGTTTCAGACATTAAAGTCACGAAGAGCAACTTGTTGTTTTCAATGATGTAGGATGATTTTACCATTAACATTTCAAAGGTAATTTCTGATGAAATACAGAAGGTGGTAGATGAAGAAAGAGTGGGACGAGGAGAATGGAGAGGAACTCTAGGGTTTCCAGCGTTAATCACTGCTTTATGTGAAAGCCAAGGAGTATTTGTGGATCTGAAAGTGAAGATCCGATCTCTAATTGATTTGAAATTCATTCAGCTTCATTGCACGAATGAAGAAGAGTACCCGGAACAAAGAAACAAGGCACCAAGTCCACCAAAGACACCCTCATCACCAACTCTGGAAGCAGTTGAGAAAAGAATCATGAGACATGTGCTTCATATGGAAGATCAGCAGAGTGCTATTTGTAGATTCATGATGCAGATGTATCATGCTATGAGAGACAAGACATTTATGAATGATGAAGAGTTGTGACCTTATTTGAACTGGTCTGGGGACAAGCCCATTTCAGTAGGAGGGGCTGAAAATGAGGGGGATGAAGTACAGAGTGATGCTGGAAATAAAGAGGCAGGAGTAAATAATGAACCACCAGTAGCTCCAGCAACAAAGGAGCCAATAGCAGCTAGTCACGCAGACACACCAGTTGAACCACCAGTTGATCTACCAGTTAGTCGAGCGGATTCACCAATGAAGAGAGCAGATGCACCAACAAAGAAAGCAGACTCATCAGTAAAGGAAACACTGGTAGCTGAACCGTCAAGAAGGTCGACAAGAACAAAGAAAACAGATTCACCATTGAAGGAACCATCTGTAGCTGAGCCAGTAAGAAGGTCAAATAGAGCAAGGAGAACTGTACCAGGAACTTTGGCTGTTATAGAGGAAATAGAGCCTTTGAAAACACAATTTGTGATATCATCAGATACAGAGGAGGAAGATCGTGCAGCTGATGAAGAAGATTCGGTTAGTAATGATGAGACATCATCAGATGACTCTTCGAGTGATGCGGAGTCAGCAGAGGAGGATAACAACTACTGAAGGTTGTTGCAGTAAGAAGAAGGAGCAACTACTGAAGGTTGCTGGTTGAAGGAGAATTTTGTTGTTGATGGAAGAAGGTGCAACTACTGAAGGTTGTTGTTTGTTGCTGTTGAAGGAGAATTTTGTTGTTGTTTTGAACATCTGTGGATATGCAAAGGATTGGGACTATCTGTTGAAGTGCTGAAGAGAGTGATCAGAGACAAGTTGTGGTAGACAGTCTTTTAATTTTGATGAATGTATATGTTGGCTGATGGATGACTGTATGAATTCTATAAAATGGATAACTGTACTAAGTAGGTACATGGAACTAATGGTTGGAACATAATATATTTTGTGTTTAACATGTCTGTGTTGTTGGAAGATTAACAGAACTGCTGGGATTGTTGACTGAAAAATTCTGTGTGCATTAAGTAGCGTAGGCTTATTTTTAAGCTTGAGCTAATAGTAATAGAAAATTAGGAAGACTGCATGACAATAGGAGTATTAACATTAGCAAGAATTTACAGGGTTGGAGTGAAACAGTATGTGATGGAGTGACACTGAGAGCAAATTTGAAAAGCATATGTTCTTGACATTAATTGTTGCTTTAATTTGTTAAGCTAGGATTAACCTTGTATTAATAAGGATGAGGAAGGCATGTTGTTTGATTGAGAGTGAATGATAATTAGAGCCAAAAAGCTACCTGGTAAGATGAGAGATTGAATTGTGAACCAATTTGGGCTAAATTATTGGAACCTTGAGCTATATATCCATAAAACCCACCTTGAGTATGAATAGCTAGGAAATTGTGATACAACTTGAAGAAAAAGGGAGTTCTAAGTAAATAAAGGCTGTGGATACTGTGGAAGTAAGGCAGGTTGCTATAAGAGTGTACTCCAAATGAAATGAAAAAAAAAGACAACACAATGCAGAAAATATATATATTTATATATATATATATTGTTTTTGTACATTTGGAAAAAGAAAAGAAAAAAATAGTAGGTGGAAAAGGGTACACATGGAAAGCATAAGCTACAGCCTTAGCTTGAGCAATGTTTGAATGATACAGCAGCTGTAAATTAATTCAGAGTAAAAGTGGTTAAAGAATTCAGACCCAAACTAGTTCTCCAAGTTTAATTCAAGTTGTATCTATAATTTCCAAAACTATTTGTACGTTTTGTGTTCCAAGAAAAACCAATAAAATTTCTTTGTAGCCAGGCCACATTACAACCTTTTGAAGACCTTCTGACTTATTAATTGCAGGGTGGATTTGTTTGATAAATGAATAGTAACTTTTGATTGAGAGTAATATGTCATTTTTTTTTTTGAGAAAAACAGTGGTGAGAAGTGTGTGAGATGAGAGTATCCTGTCATGACTTGCATTTTGTTATTTGAATATTGGATTGTGGAATTTCTAATTTATGAAGTTGTGGGTGAATTGCTTGAAATTAAGAAACAGTTGAGAAGAAGAATAGAGCACATGAATTATGAGAGATTAAAAGTTCTGATTGTCTTGCTTGGGGACAAGCAAGAAGCTAAGTGGGGAGACTTTTGATAACTATTAATTGTTGGTTTAATTATATGCAGATTTGTTAGGATTTTTAGCGGTAATTCTATTTTAATTAGAGGTTTTTAGGGATTCTGTTTTAATTAGAGATTTTATTGTTGGTTTTTCCATTTAATGTGTTTTGATTGTGGAAAGAGAAAATGCTGTTGAGAATTAGGTAAAGTCCGAAGGGAGAGAGAACAAGAGGCGCTGGAATTAAGGAAAAGAGCAGAAAAACAGATTATAAGTGACTTCCTGCTTAAGCTAAAGAAGTAGCTCGAGCTAAAACTCACTTAAATCAGAGAGAAGCCCTAAACGAAAGTGTCAAAGTTGAACTGAAGGTGGAAAGTACGAAATAACGGCCGCTCTTGAACTGAAGGCAAGGATTGTTTATAAAAGAGAGGCTAGGTTGAACACGGGGGCATCCATCATGTTTGGAAGATCTCTTGAAGTGCTGTCGTGATCAAGAACTTTTCTTTTCCTTTTCTATTGTATTTTCATGGCTACCATGCGTAGCTAACTTCTTTTCATCTTAGGATTGAATGTAAATTCTCAAATTCACATGCACTTTTAATATTGTTTTTATGTCATTTAATTTAAATACCTTTGTTAACATTTCGTTTAACATTTATATATATTAGATTTCTCATTTTGACTGGAAAACATTATTTGAAATTGAAACTAAACGTTCAACTCATTGGTTCAACTCATTGCATGTATACGTTCAGGAATGAAGTGTAATGTAATGACTGTTCTTAATGCTGATTAAATTAATCTAGTAACTAGGAATAGATCTAGGTATTTTAATTTATAGATTTCAATGCTAGAGGAATCAGGTTGAAAAGGCTTTTGCACAGAACGGTAATTTAATGAGATGACATGATTACTTAATTATGAGTGTATGAGAAGGAGAGAGAGTTACAATTCAATCCCAAGGTTTTTAATCATCTTTAATTCATTCATTTATATTTGATTGTTGTTAAATTCTAAGCATTACAACACAAAATCAAATCCATCTTTATTAACTGTTTTTGCTCACAATATCATGATACATATTCAATATTCAATTATATAATCTGTTCCTTGAGAATACGATACTGGACTTATCGTCTATATTACTTGCGAAATCAGTATACTTGGTGATAAATTGGTTAACAGAAGACTTTACTCACATATGTTGATGACATCAGGTCATTAGTGATGATATCACCGTTGTAGTGCACCAAAGCCACAATAGATGAAATATTCGTTCTCTTCGATAATAGATGAAACTTAGTTATCCATCCTAAACTTTATATGTAACTTAGTTATCCATCCTAAACAATAATAGATGAAACTTAGTTATCCATCCTAAACTTTATATGTAACTTAGTTATCCATCCTAAACTTTATATGTTGGAGGAGGGTTTTCGGGTATCCATCCTAAACCATGGATTGTGACTATTTACTTTTAGTGGGAGGGATATGTTGATGATATTTCTCAGATGATATGTTCATAATATGGATTTTAAAACTCCAAGTACAATTCATTAGTGATTCAATTAATGATTAGATTTTACATGGTTAAAAATTTAAGTAGTAATAAAATTTGATCAATGCATGTGATAATACATGTAATCATAAATCCTAATTCGTCTAATAACACACACTACATGAATCAATAGAAAAAAAAAATGTTAAATTAATAAAAATGGATATCAAATCCCGCCGATACTTGTAGGCATAACTCAAAATAGGTTGCAATAAGAATAAAATATGAAAAAAGGATGAAGTACACTCAAATTAATCAACATATATGCGTATAACTTAATATATACTAATTACACAAACCAATTACCAATTTTTTTTATCTGACATTGTTGCCAGCTAATTCAATGGCCATATTTTCTTGCTTTGTCGCAGTAGCCTTGGAATGCTGATCATGAATCTGTTGTATCTCACACTCCAATTTTTTGGCTTTAATGTCTGAAACGGAGTGATGAATTTGAATCTTAACCTTTGCATGGCTTCCATTTGTGCTCAGTTTCTGTGGTTACTGCATTTGCATGTCTGCCCTAGAATGGGCAGAGGACATTATTGTTACTGCATAATTTTCTGTCATTACAGCAATGCATTGATGCTTTGTTGCATGCCAGGTTGTCATCTTAGCATATCTAAACCAGTGGATAGAAATTACATTGTAGACATATCAGTTCTCCATAAAATAAAATAAAAAACTAAGATTAATTGATGAAATTATAGAAATTAATGTTACTTTTTAATCAACTTACCCAACACTCTTTATGTATTGTGGGACACCGTCTCAAAACCAATTTAGAAGATCTTTCAATAAGAAGTTACGAGTACTACTGATACAAATCAAAAACACAAATTTTATCATACCAATTTTCTTAATTAAGAAAGATTAATTTAATCCTTAAAAAATTATTTCTTAGAAAATTGATACTATAAAATTTATGTTTTTCCCTTTTTTTACATCACCACTCATAGCTTCTTGAAAGACCTCTGAATTAGTTTTCAGACGGAGCGCCATAATACAGGAATCTTCGGTAAGTTGATTAAAGTAACATTAATTTCTATAATTTCGTAATCAATTTAGTTTTTTTTTTATGGAAAATAGTATTACGTCTGTTATGTACTTAATTTGAGAAATAATATTATTAATAAGACTGATTGTTAAAAAAAAGGAATTTCAAATTTTATGAAAGACCAAATGTTGTATGAAAGAAAGATAAAAGTGGAAGAATACTTGTGGAAATGATAAATAATCCAATGTTTAGATTTGGAAACTGAGGAGATTGGCATTGTAAGACTGATAAAGGAAGGAGCTAGTTTATGAATATAACAGATTTTGCCACCAACATATATCAGATCACGTGAATGGTAATCTACAAATATATATCGTTGGTTATGGTAACATTTTTGGGCCATCATATACATATACCAGATTATATTATATTACACTTATGGTAACATTTTTGGGTCATCAATTACATATACCAGATTATTGGTTACATGCATGCCTTTTGTTCATAAAATAACATCTAAGTAATATCCATCACTTGAAACTAGAAAAGGACCATTTTTTTTAATTATTTTCTGAAGAAGGCACAAGCATTGATGCTTTCTTGTATGCCACTTTGTCATATTGGAAAGCTGGACATCAGAAGAAGCCATAAAACAGCAATGGATAGTTGGATTCCCCATGTTATATTACCGCTTCAATTAATTTCCCTATGTCAATTTTGTTAAGAAAATAACTACTTCAATTGATATATAATATCAACTATTATTCACTTTAATCTTTTAATTTACACTTTTTCTACTTGGGTTATTACTTAAATCACGTCTATATATATTGTTATTAATAAATTAATCAAATATACAAATATTATTGTTATTAATAAATTAATCAAATATACAAATAAAAGTCATCCAAGAGATTACCTAAGTTGAATTTACATTTTTTCTACTTGGGTAATCTCTTTCATCTCTTTTTAGTTAACATGAAAAATGAAAATTGGTTAGGACGAATAACAATGCAAAGTCTCAAGAGATTATCCAATAGATGGTAAGTTAATAATAAATTCATCATATCTAATATCTTATTTTTATAATTAATGTTGACATATTGTATTAATTTTTATAAGATTAAGAGGTGGAGCATAGCTCTAAGGAAGTTTTGTCATCCAAAGGAAAACAATGAAATATTCTGCATGCAAGGTGAGGTATCTTTCTTTTTATTTGTTCACACTCTTGCAAGGACCAATGTAGGTATTTTTTTCTTCTCAATTTTGCACTTTCATTTATTTACAAATCAGTTGATTTAAACTGGTGTCATTTTCGTTTTTCCATCCGAATAAACAGTACTCATTCGAAACCAAACATAATATATGTATTTTTGTTATGATACTAATGTTTCTTTTTCTTCTTCTTTTTTCCAATTTCTTTTAATGGTTTTCCATAAAAATATTAAAATGATTGAAAATAGATTCTATATATGAGTAGTGTCCACAAACATTAATATGTATGAAAATTTAGAATTTTACAAAATATATGAAATTTAAAACATAAGTTTATATATATCATTGTAAATACATAATAATACATTACACTACAAGAAAAAAATTATTTAGAGACTAATATTTAGCTACTAAATGAGATGGTTGCAAATTGTGACCAAAATAATTATCAAATTAAATTTTGATTGCTAAATAATTACAAAATAGAAGTAATGATTGAATTTAGTGACCAATTAAGTCAAATAATTGATATCTAACATTAGATACCAAAGTTTTAGGGACCTATGTCATTAGATTCTAAATTGGTATATAATTAAGTTAGAGACTAATTTAGAATCTAATGGTATAGGTATCTAAAACCTTGAAAGCTAATGTTAAATACCAATTATTTGACTTAATTGGTCACTAAATTCAATCATTACTTTTATTTTGTAGTTATTTAGCAACCAAAATCTAATTTGGTGACTATTTTAGTCACAATTAGTAACCATTTTATTTGGTAGCTAAATATTGATCTCTAAACAACTTTTTTCTTGTAGTGTTAATTATTATTTTATAATATTCTATTTCATGATCTCTAAACTTACTAGCTCATATATCAAGTAAATAATAAAATAAAGAAAAATTTGTTATTTATTTAAAATACATATACTAATTTATTCAATTAATTTTAGAACATATCAAGTTACTTCAATATTCAAATTATATAACAATCAACTTTATTGGTTATCATTTCAACGTATAATAATCCAATATTATACCTAAGTATGAATAAATATCAATAGAGAAGAATCAATCAACAAATGTCTTTTAAAAGATTTTTATTATGGGTATCCTGTCATATGCTAACACTTCACTCATTCCAAGAATTTGATCTAATTATCAGATCATAAAATTAAGAATTAAAGTAGGTTTAATATCATATGGGCAACATTCTATTTACTTTATCACCGTCTTAATTGATGTAACTCAAACTATCAATGAAACAATGCAATCTTTATTATACCATAACAAAATCATCATAACTTAGTTCCATACCATCTTGGACATATAACTTCAAAACTCTTATAATGATTGTATACAATACAACATATTTCAAATCAAATTTGTTCATCACATACATATTCTACATTAATCAGTGAACTATTAATTGACTTAGATTTTGAGAAAACATTTCTTAAATGAAGATCTATCACTTAAGCAAATATAAGTTTTTGTTACAAAAGTTTAGTGATAAGACATAAATTTTGTCACCATTTATATATTATCTATGACTACCTTTTTATTTTTCACAAATATCATTCATAATAGTGAAAAAACCAAGAAAATGTCACAATATTTATATTAAAATATTAAATATCATAAATAATTACTAAGAGGAGTATATAATAAAATTATTTTTCTTATAAAAAAATTTAATTAATATAAAATTTATTAAATATTTATACATTAAAGTTATTTATTATTAATGACAAACTATTAATTATTAATTAGCATTTTTCCACAATAATAATGTGTCAAAAAATTTATATACTTAATAGAAAAGTTATAAATACATATATCTATATTAGGAAAAATATTAAATTTATATTATTTTAAATTTAAATTTATGATTTTTCTTCACATGTCAACATTATTTTTTCATTTTGTGATAATATAATTAACAGGGATAAATATAAACTTGTCACTATTAATATATTATTTGTAACAATTTTTTAATTAGTCACAAATAATTATTCATTAATATAAAATATTATATAATAAAAGTATTTTTTACAAGAATATAGTTAATAAAAAGTTTGTTAAATGTTTATAAATTAATAATAATTATGTAATATTTTTTATTATTATCATATTACTAGTAATTATTAAGAAATATTAAATTTATTTTACTTTTATATTTAAACTTATTACGTTTTAATGACACAACTTCATTTTTTATGTCCTAAAAGGTAATGTAAAGTACTCTAACTAAGTACGTTTTCTTTTTCTGTTTAATTATGTAATATTTGATAGGAAATAACTATCTAATCACGTAAAAATTATTTTGTGTTTACTAAAATGGTGATATTTTGTATTTATAGAGTGAAAAGTGGAACCACATAAACATGCTAAATGAAACAGTAATATACTTGCAAGCCCAAGCTTCTCATTAGTTTAAGTCTCTTAGTTTCTCTTGTAAGTTTTCTTAATTAGTTTAAAGTCTCTTATAAGATATTAAGAATATATATGATGTTATGTTTTTACATTTTGGTATGCATTACGCACTAATTAATTTATGTTTTGGATTTGGATGAATTTTTTTAGACGAAAAGTGTATTTGAACAATAATAACAACAACCATAACAACAATCGTCTAGCCAATAATAAAATGAGCATGGTAACCACTCAACAAACAACAAAATAATAAAATGAGCATGGACAAAAAGATGATTATGATCTTTAAGGCTTTGAATATTTAATTATGTTTCAAGTTTTTTTTGCATTATGGATTATATTTCAAGTTTACTTTACTTGGAAATTATATTATCTTTGACATATTTGTATGATAAGACTTCAACTATATATGTTATGGTTGCATTTGAAATTAAATATGAATTTTATCTTTTGCTACATATATTGAATGGTACTTGATTGCTTTCAATATAATTGCTAATAAATTATTAAATTCATATATATTGGATTAGTTTATATATTGGATGTGTTGAATATGTTGGAAATCTTGAATGTTTCATATAGGTGTAAAATATTTAAAAGTAATTTAATTAAAATCAACATTTTGATGCAAGAAGGATTACCTATACATTTATCCACATATTTCACTTTGTGGGTAATGTGCATATTGACATTACCCACGGACTAGAATTGGTAGGTATTATCTATGGACTAGAGTTGGTAAGAATTACCCATGAATTGGAATTGGTGGGTATTACCTACGGAGTGGAGTTGGTGAGAATTACCTATAGACTTGAGTTTGTAAGTATTACCTATGGACTGAAATTAGTAGGTATTATCTACATATTGAAATTGGTGGATATTACCTTGGACTGGAATTGGTAGATATTATCCACGACTTTAATTACCCAAAGACTCAAATTTCATAAGTAAATTACATACGTCCATATTACCTACGGATTTTTGTCCGTGAGTAATCGATGGGTAATGCTGATTTACCCATGGATTTTTGTTGTTACCTACGGATTTTAGGTTGTGGGTAAAATCAGTTTTTCTTGTAGTTAGATTCTATTAGGAAGGCTCCGTGAAACTGCACGTCAATTTGTCAAGTACAAGAAGAAGGAAGCATAGATTCTCTGAGTTTGAGCAGAATGGTAACATAAATATAGAGAAAGAGAGACCAGTCCATGAACAAAGCTCATAAAATGTGGAAGAGGAAAGTTCAGAAAACAACGCCCTTGAAGACGAATAAAAATTTTAGTAAAAGAACAACGACCAGGAATGATTGGAAAGGACAAGTCATCACTTCCAGGAACACTGGTAAACAATAAGAAAACTTTCCACCTATTGATGGACCCAATTGATTTATGAGGGACACTGGTCCACGTCATAGGACAACTATGCCAGAATGTCCTCGTTCATAGGGAACACCATTTTTCAGAGCACATCCTATTGCAATTCCAGGAATTCTGACAGGAGAGGCATTGGTGGAGCCTAAGGTAAGGGTCTCTAAAATAAGATCTCCTTGTGAGAATGTCCCATCAGCATAGCTAGAATCATATTTACAACTACCGGTGGATGCGGCGCAAGTACCTTGTACAGAACCGCATGTATTAGAAGTGCAAGAGATGGTTTTGTATGTTTTGGATTTTGAAGGATTGAAGATAGGAGTGGTTTGCTTGAAACAACTTTGACATGGTTGGCATTGAAGCCAAGTAACGTCAAGTATCAACAATTCCATAGGATTGGACTGGAGGGGTTCCAATTGAATACTTCATTAGATATTCTCTTTAAGGTCAACATTAAATAATTTCAAATTAGTATTTATTTAGGATTTGATTAGTTTACAAATATTATTTATTTCATATTTTTATTTAATTAATGTCGCAATTGGAATCACTGCATGCCACCACCATAGTTTATTATTTAAATAGAGATTAAAGTCGCTATCATAATTTATTATGAAAAACTATAGAAAAATAAAAAATAAAATGTCTACGAACCAGATTCAATATTTGGGAGTAAGTTACGTGTGGGGAAGGTATTAGCACCCCACAACATCCGTCCTAATATGCTATCTTTAATCAAATGAGTAGAAATAAGTGTGATTTTTCAAAATGTTATTTTTCCCAGATAATAATAATAATAATAATAATATGAATTAAGACAAATAAAATAACAAAACAAACAAATATAAACACAAAACCAATAAATAAACAAGAAAAAGAAAACATGCTAATAAACAAAATACAAACAAATAACAATTATGCAAATAAAAATAATAAGCAAAAATACGACAAATAAACAAGGAATGACCTTGGTCCTACGTATCTCTATCCGTGATAGAAAATTAGGGTTCACGTAGTTCTAATTTTGAAAATTGATTAATGATATTTGATATTTCCCTTCTTTAGAAATTTTGTACTTTTGTAATTTTATTTTAAATTGTTTCATTTTTTAAATTGTATAATTTTCATGGATTTTTATTATTAAAACTGTTTTGTATTTTATTTTTTCAAAGTTATATATTTTTATTACTTTTGAGAATGTTTTATACTTTTTTTTATTATTTTTAAGGCTGTTTTGAAACTTTTTGAAAATTTATATTTTTTTTATATTTTTAAAAATTGTTTCATATTTTTTTATTAAAAAAACACTGCTTTATTATTTTTTTACTTTTTCCCAAAAATTAATAATTCATGAAATTTTTAGGAAAATTTTATATTCTGCTTGAGAATTCAAAAATGTCTAATATTTTTTTTTATTTATTTCCTTTTAAATCAATGCGATTAGGGTTAAATCTTACGACACCATAGTAACTCTCAACCAAGACAACTACATTACGTAGAGAAATAAAGGAATCAAGTGAGCAATCAAAATAGACCAGTTGAAGATCCTCAAATACATGTTTTCCTTTCATTAACAACTTTTGAAAATGATTTATATTTTTTAATTTCTTTTTTTAAAACGAATCAAAGCAATAAGGGTTGAATCTCAAGATACCATAATAACTCTCAAACAAAGCAATCACATTACGTAGAGGAATACAGGAATCAAGTGAGCAATCAAAATAATCGCATTACGTATAACAACATACAAGAGTAAAGCGATTGAACTGGACTTACCCGTTGAAGCACTAACCAAGAACTTTAGACTTTTTCCTTTTCTCCTTTTGCCCTCAATGACTCTTCCTGCCTACTAATTTTTTCAACACTGTAATTTTTGTTGTCTTTATGTGTTTTTCGTCTAATTCTAGTGCTCTCTCCAAAACGTGTCCCCTTTATTTTGGTCTTTTTCTTTTATAAAATATCCCAGCCTCCTTGTTGCTTATTGCATTGTCATTACAGGTGAATCATCAAATAATTGAATGCCTAATTTTAATAAATTTACATTAGAATTAAATACCTTAGGATATATCCAATGGAGGTTTTGAGATGTGGATGTAGATCTTCCTCCAAGAACATTACATACATTCATTGCACTAAAATGCAAGTTGTTTAGTAAATTGCATATTATACAAAAAAAAGAGTGATATATATTACTTAAAGTTAATTAAATGATATCTTTGTAATATTTGTTTCATATCGTTCATTGCCTTTCGATGCAATGAACAAAACCAAACAACTGTGTTGTCCGTGGAACACACAACCATGAGCTACCAATAGGACCTACAATAACAAATCTATTAATCTAATATTCTCAACATTACTTAACATCAAAATATAAAGATTTGAAACTTACGCATGGAAAATAAAGGCAAAGTAAATTCTCTTTCTAGATTCTGATATCCATCTTTGAATATATGTCTAGGTGTCAATCTTTTTATTTGTAGACCTCTGTAAACTTTGTGGCTCAAGAAATCTGTAAATATCATGATTCCATGTGCTATAAACTAAATTATTTGTGTACCTGCATTGTTAAAATCAATGCTAATAATATTAGTTGATGAAATAAGTCGAATTTTATAACAATTTCGGTTCTCAGTCCATAACCAACATTGGCAGTTAGTTGGAATTGAGTTTCTGAGGAGTTATAGTTAGAAAATTAAAGTTGAATGAAATGTAATTAAATATAAAGATAAAACATTTAATGGGGACTTTTAAATCAATTAGAATTTAAAGTGATGTGTAGTTTGAGTTAACTATAAAAAAACATCTTAAATATGCTAGAAGTACTATTTAGTAAAAATAAATGACTGAAATTCAAACACATTTCCAGTTTTTAACTAAATTTATCGAAAGAAATTATTCCGATCAACCTTATCAACTCAGTTTTGTTCAGTTATCCTATTTTAACTTAAAATTAAAAGAGTAAAATAAAATATAATATAATTGACTTGTGACTATAATTAATGATTTATTAGGATGTTTAATAATTTTGATCTATATTTATTTTGAGATAGTTTTTTCAAAACGGGCCATTACACAGTTATACATTTATACGTGTAACCGATTAATAATCACTATATCATTTATTATTTTAGGTAACATTAAAATTGGTTAAAGATATCAGTATATGGTACAAAGGTGAATTTCAATTTGATTGGTGAACCATAATAGGTAGCGATATTTGGAACATAAATGTTTAAGTCACAATATTTTGAGGTAACTTTAAATCTTAAACCTTAAATAATATTGTGACGTAATTTTTTTAAAAAATTATCAATTTACATACTGATTATTATATATGAATTTTTATCTACAGGTAAATTTAACATTATCTACAGATTTTACATACAGATTTATTTTATGTAGATTTTATTTATGAATTTTACCTTCAAATTTTATTGACAGAAAAATTCGTACGTTATTACATATAGATTCTAATCCGTAGATAAATTTAGCATTACCTACACACTTTTTTGTAAGTATATCTAGCATTACCTGCAAAAATCTTACCTACGGACAAATCTATAAATAATTACGTATGAATTCAAATTCGTAAGTAATTACGTATGGATCTAAATCCGTACGAAATTACCTACATATTTTTCCATGGATATATTTTTATTAAAATTATTATTAACAATGATAATGATAGTAATAATTATAATAATAATAAGAAAATTAGAAATTTGATAAGTAATTACGTATGGATCTAAATCCGTACGAAATTACCTACATATTTTTCCATAGATATATTTTTATTAAAATTATTATTAACAATGATAATGATAGTAATAATTATAATAATAATAAGAAAATTAGAAATTTGAAGTACTGTAATATCGTGACTTGTATGTATATTATTGTCATTGTTTTTTTACTAATAATTCGTGTTACTTATTATGATTTGACTTAGTAACTTGTTTAAAATCTTATTAACTTTTATAAAAGTTATATTATTTTTTAGTTAAGTTCATAAAAAATTATTAAAAAAGGTTTTCAAAATCTTTACCAATTGATTCAACCCAATCCAATACATATCATAGATTGAATTGAATTGGATTTACCATAAAAAAAAATATAAAACTTCAATCCAACTTAATCTCATACTTTTTTTTAGTTGACTGAGTAATGGGCTTATTTAAATCCTAGCCAATCTGACTCACAAATAATAATATTAATGGAGAGAAAGGAAAGAGAAAGAATGAAGAAGAGATCATGAGATTGAAAAGAAAAAAAGATATTATGCCAGGCATAAGTATTTAAGGTTTAGGGTTTAGTTTTACTAAAAGGATTAATTCATTGAAAGACATAGTAAAACAAACAACAATCGATCACAGCTTTTTGCAATCCATAAGCTTAAAGGACATTGTATTCTTCTGAAGATCATACCCAACCAAAATGTTTTGCTGAACCAAGTTCCCCAACACAGCACGAGTTTTACTTGGCACGAATGCGAAACACACAACGTCATCAGCCGCTCTAACAAAGGTGTTGGAACTATATAAAAAGACATTTGCACTACTAAAATGTGCTGTGATCACTGCTCCATCTACTTTATCAGATCTAGTTTGGTAACAAAGCTTCGACACTTTATTTGGATCCTTAGCATGCGGCAATTTAATTGAATTTGCAACAGCTGATTCCAATTTTGAGTAAAAATCTGTTGGAAGAAAAGAGAATGTTGTACCTGAGTCAATTATAATATTTCCTAAACCAAGTTTACTACCTGAGTCAATCGTTGTCTCCTTTTACTTAAGACCATCTCTATTTCTTTAGTTTTCTTTAATCTCATACATTCATTATTACATATTTCCATCAATTATATTACATAAAGTAATTATCGTAAAAGTTTCATACATAAAGTAAAGTTTTTCAGTATAAAAAGTTGAATATGATCAAATATGTTTATTATTTATATTTCTGTTTGGAAATTTTTTATGTTAATATAAGTTTAATAATTATTTGTTTAAATCTATAGATTTATACAATATTAGACACGTTGCTTTAAATATAATTTAAAAAGTTGACAGTTATCATTGATAATCCTTTATATAAATTAAACATTTATAAATAATCATTTCTTTTCTATTAGAGAAAAAAATACAATACTATATAATTTTGATTAAGTGTTGAAATAATAGATTATAAAGTTTTCTGCTAAATGTTGAAGGAGCAGATCATGCAAAATTAAATTTTTAGTTTGACTGATAGTAAAGTACTACACGTAATTTTCACTTCGTTTGATAAGTTTTGATGAATATCAGACGAGAAGCTCATGCAAACCAACCAATGCATCTAATAAAAGATTGATTATAATAGATGCTAAGTTCAATAAAGACTCTAAGTTGTCATAATATCAAAGAACATTCCTAAAGCTTAACGTCTATCACTCATAGAATGTCTTCAAACGTCTGCCACCAAGAGGAGTCGTGCCAAAACAAAGTATCTTTCAAATACCTATTGGGTTTTGAGCAAAGGTTGCAACATTGTCAGTTATCCTGGCAAGAGCTATTTTTCAACTTTGACTCAACTATTTGTATTTTATGGTGTGCACTTTTAACCATTGTTTGATATACAAGGTTCTGCTACTAAAGAAGATAAGTACTGCCAACTGTCAAATAGACTGTGTGAAAAAGAGAAGAGAAATTTTTAATGCTTCTCAACATAAAAGTTCATCAAAGGATTGAAGAAGAAGAAAAAGAAGAAAGTTCAAAGCTACTCCACGGTTAGACAAGAGAATGCAACAACTATTTTTCTAAAGTCTATTTAAGGATATGCTTCAAACAGAAGAAGTAACAAGAAGAGTTTTTATTTGTGAGTATCAATCCTCTCCCAAATTTTCTTTGTGCCTTATATAACTTTAGATGAACAATGTTTTGTTCAAATAACAAACTAGGAGAGAGTTCTTAACCTTCTACATATCTCCTTTCCTAAGAAGAAAAACAAATGATCTATTGGTCATCCTTAGACTATTTTCATATCTTAATCAAAAGTTATTACGATACAAAGAACATTAAGATTGTTGGCAAAAATGGTCGAGTTTTAAAAGAATATTTTGCTTTCTACATCCTTACACCTCCTAATCCTGTAAAATGACTTAGATCAATTTCTTTGATTTTTGTAATACAATATATTTAGACAACAATAGATTTATGTAATTCTTATTTTTCAAGACTAGATCAATTTCTTTGATTTTTGTCATATTATACCATTTAGACAATAATAGGTGGCAATTTAAAAGTTTAAATTAGTTTT